>Ga0214544_1001709_pt1 | contig 46078 bp, 18 predicted proteins | sample CNSS3metaG_FD_160074 | JGI IMG/M metagenome (GOLD analysis project Ga0214544, IMG submission 160074) | Root nodule microbial communities from cowpea collected in UCLA plant growth center, Los Angeles, California, USA - CNSS3 | ecosystem: Host-associated > Plants > Roots > Nodule | place: USA...
ATAATAAAATAAATATATATATATATATATATATATATATAAATATATATATATATATATATATATATATATATATATTAAAATAAATAAATACATAATCAAAGTAAAATATATAATTTAAAAATATCTCAAAGAATCAATAAGTTCTCTTAAACTTCAATCTATAAAATTAATTTTTTTTTAACATCAAAACATGATTATAGTATAATCATAAAATACAAACAAACATAAGAGTGAACTAACCATTCAATTAAACCTATAATAGTCAACATTATGATATTATGATATGTATAACTACATATTTAACCTACTCTTCTCCTGAAAATAAATAAATATATATATATATATATATATATATATATACATATATATATATATAATTAATATGATTGATGGCTACTCAAAGACCGGTTTTAAAGTTTGGATCAAGAGATTTAAACAATTTAAAAAGTTTAAATTTATAATATTTGAATTATTTGTAATTGAATTATTTTCATTACTTAAATAATTTGTTTGGATACAGTAAAATATCTTAAGTTTTAATTTTTCTTTTATTTGGATAAAGTAATTTAATTTTAAACCAAACACAATTTTATCATTAAGCTCGAGTTAGTTCCACCTTCGATCCAAGACAACTCGTATGGACTTTTGCTTGAGCTGACCTCAACATTCGACTCATACTGACACGACTCAGGTTGACTCGACTCGACAATATTAGGATTCGGTTAAATCTTAAACTCAGTCAACTTGGCTCGATATTTAGCCGAACCCGACTCGATACTTAGCTGAACCCGACTCGACTTGACACTCGGCCTGGGCTGGCTAAGCTCAACTATCAGTCGAGGTTGACTCGACTCCACCTTCGCCCAAGTTGACTTGGCTCTACTATGCCTAGGTAGACTAAGCTTGACGTTCAACCCAGGCTAGTCCGGCTCAATCTTCGGTTCAAGATGACTTTGGGTCCGAGCATTTTCTACTTGACCTTTGGCCTAGTCGACTAGGCTCGACCTTTGGTCTAGGCTAACTCGGCTTAACTTTTGGCTAGGTTGACTCAACACCACATTCGACCTAGACCGACTTGATTCAACATTCGGTTCGGGCTGACTCAGCTCAAACTTTGGTTCAAATTGACTCGGCTTGACCATCAGCCCGAGCCTTATGCTTGACCTCCAGCCTAGCCAACTTGGCTCAACCTTCGGTTCAGGCTTACTCAGCTCGACCTTCAACCATAGTCAACTTAGCTCGATTCGACCTTCGGGCTGACTCTGCCCGACATTTGATCTGAGCCGACTCAACTCGAACTTCTCCTTGAGCCGACTCAGCTAAACCTTCGGTTTGCCTAACTCGACTTGACCTTCAGTCTAGGGCCAACACTACTCGACATTAGGCCCGAGTTGACTTAAGTTGGATTTTAAATCGGGCCAACTTTGCTCCACTTTTAACCCAAACTGACTCGGCTTGACTTTCGGCCCAGGCTGACTTGGCTCAAATTTATGTTAGAATCGCGTAGGGGAATATTCGCGTTTGGACAAAACCAATGGGTGGAGTAAATTGGTTTGTTAATAAAATTTGTTCTTTTAAAATTTAACCTGTCTTAAAATCAAAGTCGAATTAATTTTTTTTCCTCTTTTTTAATAATCACAATAAAATAAAGAGAGTGTGGAAGAGAAAATTGTACAAGATATTTTATATTGGTTCAAATCAAAAGACATACGTCTAGTTATTAATCTCTCAAAAAAGGAATTAACTAAACACTAAAAATAAACTAAAATTACAAATTTGAGTAACAACACCTCTCTTGAAGTCATAAGTGATGAAAGACACCTCCCTTAATATCCAGAAGGGATGAACACCTCATGTGAGTCCCACAAAGAATGAAGACACATCTCTTGAATCACACAAGAGATGAACAACTTCACCAGCAATAGTAATAACACTTAATCACTCAAGATTCCACTACCCACACTAAGTTTCCAAAACCTTCCACATAGAATTCTCAAGTACTTAGACTTATCTAACTTCCGTGTTTTTTTAAAGAAAGCTCTCACCTTCATTTATAGAAGCCACTTTCGAAATTAGGTTAAGAATATGAAAGGTCAAGTCACAACTAGCACCGTTGATTATCGATTACACCGGTGACTTTTTTCAAAAATTATTTTTCATTAAGGTAATCAATGATCACTAAGAATAATCGATTATTTCAGTAAGTACTATAAAAATTAAAACTCTCTCAATAGTCTGTTGCTTCGGTTATTTGACTCTTAATTACTAATTTAACTATTTTAAATAAGATATACAAATTACAAGACTTCAACAACTAAACTCTTAATTCTTCAATGTATATCTTAAATCCAAACATTACTTATGTATTCATTTCTCCATGAATCATCATTAAGTCTTTCACACTTCTCCATAAGTCATCATCATTAAAACTCTTTACTAAAACAAGATGTTTATCTTCTTCTTTTGTCAATAATTTCATCCCAAGTTGACTTAGCTTGACTGCTGACACGATCTTGACTCGACTCAAACTCCTGTCGAGATCAATTTTGTTCGACCTTTCGTCTCGGCTATATATAATAAATTTCAACTTTATCTAGAAAAAATAAAGGTTTAATTATGTTTTTGGTCCACGTGGCACGCCCTCTAACGGCGTCAACCTTGACTTAACAGAAAGGACAAACGTGAGATGTTTTAACAAAAAAAGGGACCAATTTGAGACTTTTAAAAATTTGGGTACCATTTTGAGATTTTGACTCCAAAATGGGGACCAAAGGTATAATTAAACAAAAAATAAACAAAAATAATAAGTATTTTAATAAAAAAAAATTACAAACTTGCAAATTAAAAATATTCTTGAAGTAACATCCCAAAAATACTATAAATTACCAAAAATTATTGTCAATTATAATAAAGTTAATTATAATTTCAGGTATTAAAAAATTAAAAATTAAATGACATGTTAGAAGTAGTGTTAATTTATTAAAAAGTATTATTAATTAGGCGAGGATAAAAAGTCATTGTAACAATTTTAAAAATATCAATCAACTCTTTGCTTGTAAATCGTACATTCATACATTCATTTTATAGACTATTAAATCAAAACTTTTAAATTAATTATATTTAATAAAAAAATGTACCAAACATTTCTATTAATATATTTTCAGTAAAGAAAAAGGAAAAAAGAAGCTAGGTGCCTAACTTATAAATTATCTACATTTTGTTTGGTTTAAGTTTAACTACCTTACAAGAAATAATAGTTGAAAACGCAAATTGAAAGCTAAATAGCCCCTACAAATTGAAAAAGGGTAAGATTTAAAAGCTGGTAAATTCATTTGAAATAAAATTGTTTAATATAATAGATTAATGAATTAGTTTATATATATATATATATATATATATATATATATTTTGTTATATAATCTGAAAATAACTTTCTTTTATGAAAAAGAATTTTGATTTGTATAATTTAAGAATAAAATAAAAAATTGAAATGTATAATCTAGAAATTAAATAATTTCCAGACTGTGTCATTTGAAAGTTAGTTTTTATTAATTTTCTCAAATTTTTTGAAGTTATTTTTTACTTTTAAATTGTATAATCAAAATGTCATTTTTAAATTTTGAACCGTATAGTCTAGAATTGTTTTTATTTTTTTTTTAATTTCAAGTTATATAATTTGAAAGTAAAAACTAATTTTTAAATTATACCATAAAAAAAGAAAAAAATGATTTTTTTTATCACGTGGCGGAAAACAACATATAAAGGCACATATGCCCTACTTCCAGTGGTGCGTTAGGGGCTTTTAAGTCAACGTCTTCTAAAAGATAAATGATGAACAATATAACCATTTATTTGTTAGTTAAATGAATGATTGACTTAATTATAAACAAATAAACCATCTTATTAAATACATACCTAATTGTCTTGCCTAACTTACACATTTGCATGTTACTCCACCCTCTTACACTATCTTTAAGCTTCAAAAACCACTTCAACAGAAAATAAAATTCTGATTGGTATTGTTATTAGTGTTCACTTCTCATCTCTCTATACACAAGAATAATGATGAGATTAGGAACACTATATAAATTTGTTGTTTTCTAAATATTCATATAATATGTCATGAATTTAATATACATTATTTATATTAATTATATTAATTTAATACATATAAGAGCAATATTTGATATTTTTGTACTTAATTAAGTTTTATGGTATGTTAAAGAGCAATTTTTGAGCAATATAAGAGCAATACATATAAACATATAAGAAAAATATTTGACTTTTTTAGACTTTATAAATTTAAAAATTTTCAATTAAATCTTTCTTAAATCTTTGTGATACGTTAAGTTCTCAAGATTTTAAAATTTTTTAATTGGGTACATACACTTAGATGTTTTTTGTTAAATGTCTTATAAAATAATAAAACTATAAATTATAAAATTATCCAAAATAATAAAATAAAAAATCTATAAAATTATACAAATATGAAATTGTAAAATTACAAAATTATAAAAGCATCACATTATAAAATTATAATTATAAATGTATAAACAATAAAATCATAAATTTATAAAATTATATTTTTATAAAATTATCAATGTACAAAATTATAAAATTGTAAGATTGAAAAATTATAAAATTATAAAATTATAAAGTTAATAAATTAAAAAATTAGAAAAATATGAAGCTATAAAAGTATAAAATTTTTATATTATAAAATCATAAAATTATATACAAAATACAAAATTAAAAAATTAAAAATTTAATAAATTATAAGATAATAAAAATCTAATTACGAGAATTTAATTGAAAAGTTTTAAAATTTTAAAAATTCACTAAAGTACACATATTTAATTGAACTTTCTTAAAAAATTTCAAATTTATCAAACACTCAAAACTTATTTAAGCTTTTTTTTAATATGATCCAAATATATATATATATATATATATATATATATATATATATATATATATATATATATCATTTTGTTTTCATTAAAACACTTTATTTTATTACATTACTTCAAAATTTTATTTTTATTGCTTTGTTTTGTAAAACCCTAGAAATTTTTTTAAGTGAGATAAAACTTTTAAAAAATACACTTAATTATTTTATATAAAAAAGTTTTAATATAAATAGAAAATAATTAAATAGAGTTCATTTATATTTATATAAAAGTTACTATATTTCTAAGAAAAAAATAAAATTTCTTTCCTGTACCTCCTCTTTAAGAATTCTAACCTCCCACCGATTTATTTAAAGATCGAAAAACATTGTAGGAGTCCTAGTGTTGTGGTCCATTTATGTATTTGATTACTTTGTTGAATAAAGTAAGTTTTTCTTCAGCTCCTTCTAAAATTCTAGTAGATTTATTATTTACTTGAACTATCTATAACTTTGATGTGTGGAATCTTGTTTGATGATGGTTTTGTTTCAAAGATTGGTAACTTTGTTTCAATTGGCATCAAAGATTGTGTTTGTCTTTGTAGAACTGAGGTTGTGTTGTTGATGAGAACTTCTCTACGAGACTTTTGATTGATTAGATTTGGCACTTTTTAGGTTAATAGATTGATATATTATAATTTCATGAAGTTATTAAGTGGGGAATAGTTCAAGAATAGTCAAATCGCTAAATTAAAACTCAAAGAGGAAGTTTAAATTTCTGATGCTAACTGAGAGCCTCTGCAGTGCTGTTGGCGGCCACTTGGACAGTTGATGAAAAAACTAGGGAGGATCATTGTGATATTCAGTTTGGAAAAAATATTAACACCACACTCAAGAGAGATAAAAATGTGAGTGATACGTCATGGATATAATCATCATAGATTATCTTGATAAGATCAAAATTGAGGTTCTTATAAGACAAAACTCAACACAAATCTCACAAAGAGAACTCAATTTTCAATCATAATTCATATATCTAATTTTATTACAAAGTCCTTATTTTTATAGTATGAATTTGGCAAAACTCTTTGAATTTCACATTAATTCTCAATAATCATGAATAATTTTATATTACAAAGTCCGTATCTAATTTTATTACAAAGTCCGTAATCATGAATAATTTTCAATCATAATTCATATAATATTAATACCAACTAATATTATATTTAATTCTTATTACATGAATCATTATTTCCTATATTTAACTAGAAAATAAAATTTAGAAAGAAAACTCAAAAAGATCCCTCAATATCATATCTCATTGACTTGTGGGCGTTGAGTGCCAACGCAAGGGCTATCAGACGCTAATTGGGATCTCCAAGGGTACTCTAATTGGGCGTGAGGTGATGAGTTTACAGAGGAGGGAGTTTTATTAGGGAGAACAAATACCAATGAGACCTGAGCCTAACCATATAAGATATTGACACCACTCTAAGACCTGAGCCTAACCATATAAGATATTGACACCACTCTCAACCCAAAACTTTAAGGCAATGAGTTTATGGGTCTTTATTCTTATATAGTGCTCTACTTTCTCATTTTTAGTCAATGTGAGACTTAGACTCACACTTGGATTCCTAACAATCTCCCCCTCAAGTGTGAGTCCCTTCAACCACATTGGCACACTCCCCCTCTAGCAGAAGCATTCCTAACCATGAGTACTCCTTTTCTGTCCTTTTCTGTATCGTCGTTCTTTTCTTAACGGGACACGCTTACCTGGTACCCTTTCAAGGAAGACTTTCGATACTAGGACCATACTGCACTCATCTGAATCGATTTTAACCATCAGCTCTGATACCACTTGTTAGGTCTATAGAAGGGGTATCACTAGGGAGATACAACACCAATGAGATCTAAGCCCAACCACATAAGACATTGACATCACTCTCAACCTAAAACCTTAAGGTTATGGGTTTATGGGTCATTATTCATATAGTGCTCTACTTTCTCATTTTTAATCAATGTGGGATTTAAACTCACACTTGGATCTCCAAGGGTACTCTAATTGGGCGTGAGGGGTAGCATTGGGCGCCATGTAGCTAGTGCTGGGTGTGTTATTGGTATTCTAATGATAGGGTAGGATCTCTAGGTTCGACTCTAAATACAAAATCTTGTAGAGGTAGTTTTTAGATCTAATTATACAATGTTTGATTAAATAAATTATTTGGATATGACCTGTTTCTATCAAAACATCTTTTTTAAATACACTACCTTACTCATCTATGTAATTGTATTTCTTTTTCTATGATCGTGTGTGTATACAAGAGTAGAGGATACCACATGTGAAAAACTAGTAGTGATACTACTTTAAAGTAGAGTTATGAGGACATCTACCTGTGTAGAGTGTTTTTGTATTACTAGTGTTTCTTCTTTTCTTTTTTACTAAACCTTAATGTTTTTTCCTACTCAACATTGAGCTACGTTTTTCCAAACTTGTGCAACACAACTAACTACACAAAATCCTGTTCAAAAATTTTTGTCCTCGTCGTCATACTTAAAAGTAGCACCACGCTAAGATTTTTTAAGTTATTCAGAACTACTTCACCATTGGCCATGTGCTTAATTTAAATACTACTTTTGAAGTTAAGTTATATATCTATTATTCACATTCGAGATATTTAAAAAAATTGATTAAAATAACTAAATTCATTCACTTTTAGAAATAAAAGACTAAATTAATCCAAAATTTTAAAGATAGACTAATTTTAATTTTCACTAAAATTTAAAAAACCAAAAACTTATTTAATCCTATAAATAATCTATTATTGACATATTAATCACATAATCAACAAATAAAATCTAACTATTTCCAATATACTGCTTGACTATAACTTAATATGATAAGAGACATCATAGACAAAAAGATAAGCTTATACAGAAATCTATAAAAAAAACATGACCACATCAAAAAATCTTACTTCAACTCACTCTCAATATTCATATTTATTTGTCGCTCATTATTCTGTTGTTCAGTTATTCACTTTACCATTAGAACATAATTTGCATTATCACGATTAAACTTAAATTGAAAAATAGTGTTTGACTAAAAACCTTCATTTTCTGGTAAGAACAAAAATATAACAAATATTTATAATAATCAATTTCACCAACATGCTAACGAAAACCTATGAAAAGGGCGGTACTTACAGCCATCAATTATTTGAAGTGCTATGTATCTTGTTAATCCTTCCTCGTATTAAAAAATAAGACATACCAACAGTGTCATATTGCCATTACTTGTATCTAACGTCTAGTTAGTAATTTTAACTTCTTCCCAATACCTAAAATTCTAATGAAAAGGAAGTCATGAGAAGAAGAAAAAGACATGAGTGACCGAAAATCCAGCCTTAATTACACGGGGTCTATTTTATGCTTTCCTTTTTCTATAAATTTTTAAAAAATGAATACACGATATTATTTGTCTGACTTGAATTAAAAGACAACTAGAATCTGATTAGAACACAGGTAGAAACGGAAGGTTTAACGAGGTTTAGTTTTTGTAATTTGAAGTAAAATATTAGGTTCATCAATAATAAGCAACTTGAATTCCTCCCAAATCAATTTATTAATCAACTCTAATAGGCTTGATCCGTTTTTGACAGATGTCCCCATCTCTTCAATGGGCTTGATCTCTTGCTTCACACACACTACAGTATTGAGTGAGTACAAGTCCATCTTATGGTAGCATGTGGCATGCAAACAAAACACAATGAAAGTCTGTTTTCTTTGATTTCCCCCCGTTTAGAAGAAATAACATATGCTATTTTTATGTACTTCTGTTCTCTTAAGTAATATTGAGCAGGGTGGGTGTGCTAATAACCATCAATTTTGCTAACAGTAAACTGGGGTCAGAACACTCTCTTCTATTCAAATTCTCTATAGCCTTCTGAAACAGCACAAGTGATTAGTGACTGGTCAGATTACGGCACAGTTTGTACTGTTCAGACTCAGGATTGTTCTGCTTCTAGCACTTCCTCATGCGAGAGAAGACCTTCAGTTCACGCACCAAAATTTGGAACATTGTCTATTACCCTATCTACATCTGTAATTGAATTTAATTACTCAGCAACTTGCCTGAAATCGGCAGTCAGCAATTCATGAAATATTCAGTCAAAGATGAATGCCAGCACGCTTTTTTATTATTCGGTAAATCATGTGAGTTTTGTTAGAATTTTCCTATGTTATTCTAGGCTGCAATCAATTCTAATATTTCGTTTTGTTAAGTCAGACTGATATTATGATCCATTTGACGATCCTTGAATCAACTAATAATGTGGTTAATTGTTCATGGGCTTTGAACACCTAATTCTAATTGGCGGGAGGAATAGTGTGGGCCTAGTTAGGCCCTTCATGAGGAGTGCTTAGGGTTAATAAATAGTGAGGCCAGGTCCCCTTGCTGTCATACAAATTATCAGTTGCTCTCTAGGGTTTGTCCCATTGAAAATTCTAGAATAATTTCACTGTTCTTAATTATGTCTTCAACAAGTGAGTATTTATCAGTGTTTTAAATTCCACAAGTTATTCCATTACTGGTATATTACTTACTTTAGTATTACAAGTTTCACTCTTTATTTAGTAACTCCATATGAATTTCAACTAATAATAAAGAATGTGACAGCAAATGTGTTGCAAACAGTTCTTTTTAACCACATGCCCTACAGGTATTAATTATGTCAAACCATCTGTTCATTAAGCCTTGATTGTAATAAAATCATAAGTATTGCTCATTTGCGCCAAGGTTATCAAGTACATTTAATTTCTTTTTTTAATGAATCTGAGCACCAAGAGGTCATTGCTACAAAGATTACATGTGGAATCTTAGTAATGCGACCTCAAAGCATCAAACTACCATGCACGAGGAAAGTGTGACCTGACCTTCAATTTGAAAGGTTTAAACGTGATTTTAATCCCCCATAGTTTTCACCCAATTTAGCTTTGACATCTACAAAGTTGTAAAGTTGTTCTTTGATAGAACGCAGAAGGAATGATAAAATGAGAAGAACAGTATATATTAGAAATGCAGAAAGAGCCTAAGCTCTCGAGAACAACCAGAGCTATGCTCCTCGCAGAGGGACTAATCCTCTCTCTGCCAACCTGAAGGATTCTGACGGAAAAGACATATAATGATCCTCCACTCCTTCACCCTCTCGCTATAATCATTCTTAACTAACTGCCACATCAGCAGCTCCTTAATTTCTCTTCCCTATGCTCTTTCTTTTTCTCAAACTCATAAACTCTCCATATCATGGGTCTACCTTGCTTAAGGTCCATTAAGGAATCTTCATCTGATCCAGTATTATGGCCCATGTCAAGCAGTCTATCATGGCCATACCTTTAACGTAAACACATATGTCAGCACTAAATACCAGTTTCTTCTCTTGTTTCAGTTTTGGCTCCCTATCTTTTAAGGTACCAGTCCCTAGATTTCTACCCTTAGGTTTTAATCCCTGTATGTACTTCCGAACAGGGACTGCAATTTCATCTAAATCAATTTGAAATTATGTTACAGGAAAATTAAAAAAAGCCAGCAAACAATTTAGATAAATTATGTAATCATAGGACAAACGAAGGGTATCATATACTTTTACCAGTCAGATTTATATCCTGTCCATTCTGCCCGAAAGATTTGAAAGGAAACTAAGGATTAGGAACAAAAAAAAAAACTACAGCCACAAAAAGGAATATAGGCAGAAAATTTGAAGCACCTCCATAAAATTACTGGCAATACTACTTATTGATCCTAAATAAAAAATCTAGAAGAGGGAACACCGTGTTCTAACCTCTTCTCTCTTGTCTATCCTTATCCTGATTTCCGAATAATTTCTTCCGAGGGGAGTTCAAGTGTTGCTCCAGCATGCTCTTTACCCGGCTTCACCACTGCAGCAATAAGTTTGAAAAAAATGATAAAAGGACTCAGTGTACTCATATACAGATTTTATCAAATACAGTTCCTAGCTCCTCCAAAGCTAAAAAAAAAATGATAAAAGCAAAGCCACAGTATTCAAATGTAAAACTACAAAAAATACTCTTATTAAGCAAACGGGCAGATATAATACGTTTATACATCTCAAATGCCTGGCTGCAATGACCATGTTTTGAATGTTAGGAATTTAAGGTGAGTTTGAAGTCTTACATTGATTAGAAATGAGTAAAATGGACAATATTTAAGTAGAATGATTCATAAACCTATTGTTTAAGGTTTTGGGTTGAAGGAAGTGTTTTGGTCTTTTATATGATTTTATTCACGATTCATTAGTATTGATTTTCTTCAGTGCCTTTCCTGGAAAAATCTAACAGAATATTCAGATAATGTAAATACATGAGTTGCACTTCCAAACCCAAGGAGGTTTTATACACCACTAACAAAATTTAAGACTTTTGTAATGAGAAGTATTTTTTAATTCATATGGAGGTAGCACTGGAAACCTATCTCAAAAATGAATGTCATAATTGGAAATGACATGCTTCTGTTGATCGGTAATTCCAAAGTTTGTATAAACATTTGTAGAAACTTCAACATACACATTTGTAGGAAAAAAATATATAAAGACAACCTAAGCTAAAATCAACTTTCGATATTTCGTTAATTGAGAAGTCAAATGAAAAGAGATTCTATAAAACCTAATGAATTTCATCTTCTCATTTTCTATAAACGTTTGTACAAACATGGTCCAAATCCAAAACAAGAAGAAATAGGAGCAGGATAGGGTCATCACAAGTCAGTAGTGGCATGAGATCCTCAAATAAACAATGAACAGAAACCAATTTTTCAAAATAAATAAACTGAAATGCGACATTAACGTTATGACCTCTTAACTCAAGCTCCATGACATGATGGTCTTACAGTGACTGAAATGCGAGTCTCTGAAGTAGTAATTAATAGATATATTTCCATGACGAAAACGAAGCATGATACCAAGTTTAAGATTGAGGAATGAAAAAGAAAAGCCAAAGAAATGAAGAAACATGGAGAGAGCATACCGTAACTTCCGGCATCGGTGTTGAGTTGTGCCTGGACGATCATGTTGGTGATGAAATCGGAAGCCTCGCCGGCTTCTTCGAGAAGCTTCTGAATCTCGGCCTCTGAGCTCACGTTTCTGTTCTCCTCAAACTTCTTCCTTACCTCTACCGCCGATTCCCTCAGCATCACAGTGTCGCCGGAAAATGTTTTCCTAGTCGCTTTCAGAAGCGCGCGGTACGCGCTCAGAACTTCCCTTCTCGCCATCTCACTTTCTCCGATCTCTCTTTGTCTCCTGGGCGTCGTTCTTAGTTTAGCTTGTTTTGATGTGTAGCAGTACTATCACAACCCGTCTGAACTCCTATCAAATTCTCGTCTTTTTACAAACCCTTAAAATCGCACCCGCGGAAAGCACACGAGCATTTTATTTTCTTTTTTAAGAATATTTAATATTAAATAACAAAAACAAATTTTATAAAATTAAATATCTTTATATATTATATTTTAAATTAAAATAATAATATTAAAATTGATTTAAATATTTTAATATGTAATTAGATTTAAATTTATATCTTAATAAAAACGTAATTAAGTTTTAAAATATCAACTAAATTTATATAATTTTTGAAATATAATAATATAGGGATTTTGATTGAGGTTAATCGAAAATATAAAACTAAATTTTTTATTTTTATTTTTATATAAATGTCTAAAGGTTTACGATGAGTTTGAAATATGAAATAACTACAGACATTAAGAATTTGAAATTTAGTGAAAAGTTGATGAAGTGTAAAGATTATAATCAATTGTGAAATCCGGATATAAAGAAGAAGAAAAATAATATTATTATTTAATTTAAATAAAATTAACCATCCTTGGTAAGATTTTAGGTAAAGAAAAAGGTGTAAAATAGTTTAATAACTTCAATACATAATATTTTTAGTAGGAATTGGTCATTATACATGAAGCAAATTTGTCAATCTTTAAATATATACATAATTAATGAACTTCAAAAAAATTGAGAAATTAAAATCACACATAATTAGAATTAAAATAATTAAAAATAGAATTAGAGTATTTTAAAATTATTTTATGTAATTTGACCATAATTTAACAATTAAAATTGCTTAAAAATCATTTAAACTGTGAGCCTTTGTAGTCATTGACCAATATACTTATTAAAAAAAAACATATAGTGATTACAGAAAAAAAAAAACATTATTAAGGATGACTAAGGTCCGCATATTTACGCATATTAGTAACTAATACTAATTAAATATTTAGTAAAATCAAGAATTGAAGTTAAGTCTAAGACCCATTTGTTTAAACTATTATAAATTTTAGCTTATTTTTAGAAATTAATAAAAAAAAGACATTGTTTTATTACAATTATAAAATTAATAATATTTAACTTATACGATAATTTTAATTACATTTTCAAAAAAACTACTTAAAACAACTAAAAAATCCTTTTAGAAACTTACACAGACACTCATATTTTATTTTATTTTTTTTCAATATGAAGCCAACTTCTTATGGAGGCAGAAAACTAAAATAAAGCGTAGCCCTGCAATGTCTGAAAATAGAAACATAGTGTGTTAAAAATTCTTAATGTAATGAAAATAATGAGCACGAAATTCTGCTGTAGATCTACTATCAAACAGGAATTAAACTTTACAGTAATATCGATTTGCAATCAAAACTCAAAAATATCAATAGCAGGTTAGTTCATTTACATTTTTCAAACGAAAGCCAACATGTTAGCTCAGGTTCAAGAGATTTTTTTTCAACTGTGTTCTATGAAATTTGTATGATTCAGATCAAAAAGTCGTTCCTATCCCAAACAAATAATTATAGCTCAATCCTTGTACATACTTTCCTCTTCAGAAATCATAACCGAAATCATAACCGAAAGTACATCACTTCATATTTCGATCAAAATCTACAGAAGCTGATTGATACCACATCAATACATCATATTTTCATACTTGCCAAAATCCTTTCCGATATTGACTTAGCAAATAGGTCACGCTGAGAACAAACACCAAAACCACTTGGTCAAGGATTCATGCACAAAAGAAGCCAGTTCATCCACTATTGAAGGAAAGAGAAAATTCTGTCGTGTCAATAGTCCACATATTTCTGCAATAGTCACCTCAATGCATCAACCATTCTACAGTCATGCTTCCTGCGACGGCATCTATGATGAGATTTTTGATCTAGCAAGGTGTTCTCCCCAACCATCTCTCTTTTAGAATCTACGGTGCAATGAAGGTAAAGTCAGTCTCTGAAACAACCAATTAGAGTACTAGATTTATATGCAACAAATGTTTTAGATAATGCTTCAAAGATATTTGACGAAATCCAAAACCATGATCAAATCAGAACCTTTCAACCAATCAACTTTTGCGTGACGGATTGGTCTGTGTCCGAGTCACATGCAACAGAGGCTCAGGAAAGTTTAAAAGGGAAGTATTTAGTTTCGAATACTATTGAGAAAAAAAAACATATAAAATGAAAGTTCCATTTAAACTCTCATGGCATGCAATAGAACAGCAATACAAAAATCTCCAAGGTTGAAAAAGCAGATGCAAAACACAATCTGTTGCAAATGTATTCTTTATTTTTCTAGTGGTTAGTTAACATCTTCAAGATATTCCACCTAAAAAGTTACTGCCAAAACAGCAAGGTAATTTCATACACCCTTCCTGTTTTCTGAAGGTCAATAGCTTTTGCCACAAATATTCTCTCAATGATATTTCACTTTCAGCACACCATGGAGTAATCTAAACTCAGTCAAAACATCAGTAGCAACTACCATACAATTTGTACTGTTTCATTCATCAACTTGTGTTCATTGAGACCTCAACCCCCAATCCTCAAACCTAAATTTTGCAAATAGTTAGAGTTCCTCGGCACAGTCTCCAAACATCTTGCCTAGCATCTAGAAAGAGGGCTTCAACTTCCTTCAGAACAAAAAACAAATTCGGTGGACCTTTTTCTAAAGGCAGCTAATGGAACAAACTATACTTTAGATCTACCCACTGCAATACTACATGGTTTAAAAGGGTAGGAGGATGAGGCAATAGATCGTCACTTTTGTTTTCCCAACAAGTTGAAACTTAAAAAGAAAAGGGTCCAGTAATAAGTTGGGATGCAGATTAGATGATCCTTTTATTCACCAATCAAATGCTTTCCCCCAATATACACAGCATGGTGGAATCCAAGGATCACCCTTCCTAGACCAAAAATCACTGAGGCTAAGTAGGGTTTGGGGGCAAATCAGGAATAAATGAGTTAAGTTTTATATAAAAGTTGATGTTTGGAATACAATGAAAAAATAATTTACAGGACCTATACATTTTCCTCTTTAAGGAGAAAACTTCATTCAAAGGGAGAATATGATAATGTTCTCCAGCCCGAGTCCTGAGTTTCATTTTCATATAAATAAACTTTCAGTCCACATTATCCAGCAAAGCCTGATTATCATACCACATGTTCTCTGGCTTCAGCCTCTAGTCTCTTCTCTGCAGCCTCTACGGTTAACAATTTAAACCCATGGCAGATGGAGTTATTCACCGGAAACAGTGCTGCCATTTTTATGGATTACAAGACTGATTCATTTTTTATGCAGTCGTTTACTTTGCTTGTAAAGCCAACTGTTTCAAAGATGTTTTTCTTTGAGGCACAGCACCACACTGTTGTCATATTCCGGAGCACATGGTTAGGGATGAGGTATGTGTGGACAAGGGTCTAACCCTTCTTGGATGAACAGAACCTCCATGACTATTCCTTTGCTGTCAAAATGACCAATGTAAAGGTTCTGCTAATTGTTCTTTTTTCGTTTTTAGAACTAGAAATTTATTTAACTCCCAGTTCTAGTTGGCAAAACAACAGACACGTCTAGCAGAAATATGTTATACTCAATTCTTCTTTCAAACAAAGGCTCTAAAAGCATATCCAAATATGAGGGGAAACAAACTCGCTAGCCCAATATTTGTAATACCACAACTTTTGGGTTAAGCAGTATCCACATGAAATCAAATTTACCAATGCCATAAAAACAGGTAGGGTTTATAGACCAGGGTTCAGTGTAGTGGCCATACCCGACCAAATAAAAGGTTAAATAGCAGTTGTTTGTGTTGATTCTATAAAAGCCCTCCAAATAAAGACATTAGTGCTCGGGGATCTGGTTTGCGATTTCAAAAATGAAATGATAGCGAAATCTTTAAAGTGGGAGGACTTGGATTTAAAAGATGATGAGTGATAATTCATGATTCCTATGTAGAACTTGAATTTTACTTCTTTTCATATTTATCTGAATTGGTATGTTTTGTTCAAGGCACTAATGACTTTTTATTGTTAATTATGAATGTCATAAATTTTGAGTTATTTCTATCACATTTCAGAATTTATATGTATATAGTATACGTTAAATAAGCTACATAAAAATTTACAAAATAACAGCTATCCTGCCATCTGCTATTCCACGGTCTAAAACCCTTATACAAGGTTTTAGCGCCACGCTGCTACGCGGAACATTACCCCCAAAGTGATTTGTGAATGAATTGAAACCTCATTCTTGAAGCAATAACACTAATCCAAACAAGTTTTGTTAAAGAACTCGCAGACAAAGAAAACCAGTCGTTTTATGCTAAACATTCTAAACATAAATTCACCAGCACATACTAGATAAATTCAACAAAAGTAAAAGCAAAGCAACAAGTTGACGACTATACACACAAGAAGCATCACTCACGAGTTCCAAAGACAAAGAAAGAGCTGCAATAGAAGGAAAGGACCTAAAACGGAAGAAGCTTTACCTCCAAACTGATCGCCCCAAAACAACAACCTGGGATCATCTTCTTCTTCATCAAACTCGTCGCCATATCCAAACTCCGCATCCCCACGATAACCCGGTTCACTTCCATACCCCGATTCATTCCCATTCGCGTCAGAACACCCACTCACCCCAAACCCCACACCCACGTTCTCCCTCTCGCCATCCCTCTCTCTCTCCCTCCTCGAATTCTTGGCCTCGCTAACATCCGAAGACCAATTCGAGTCGCCGTTGCCGAAGAGCTCCCCGCTGGAGTCGGTGCCCATGGCCACCGGGAAGTCAGAGCAGGTGCCGTAAGCGGCGGATGCCCCGACTGAGCAGCAGCGCCGCGTGCCACTCCGGTCGCTGCTGCGGCCGGAGACGGATCTAGAGCCGCGGCGGCGCCTCTTGCGGGCGACGAGTCGGTAATTGGTAGCGCGATTTTTGGGGTTGTTTGCGGCGGCGGTGTTGTCATCGGCGTCGGCTAGGGTGAGTTTGGTGATGTCGAGGGAAAACGAGGTGGTTGCGCGATCGGAGAGGCAGGGGCGCTTGTAGTAGTAGGGTTTGGGGTGGGGCCCATCTTGGAGCTTGAAGGGTTTCCAGCTGCGGAGCTGCAACATGCAGGAGTCTATGGAGTGGCGCGAGTCCAAAGGCTTGTGCGACATCGATTGAGTCATCACAGATACACCAGATGAGTTGTGAAAGTGTGTGGTGAGAAGTAGCAGATCACGGGGTACTCTTTCCTCTGCGGGATTTTGATTCGGAACTCACGAGAAATGATATTTTGCATCCACAACACTCTTTTGGGTCCCGCTCTCACCACCTCCACTAATCACTCGCCCTTCGCAAACATCCTTTTCTTTTCTTTTTCACAAGAAGCACCAAATCACTGATCTTGCTTTTGGTGGTGTTTTCTTCCTGTTAATCGTCGGAAAAGGCTTTTTACTGAAGTACCATTCACATACGACAAACAAAGTATACGTTTTTACGTATTCAGTTACTTGGACTTTTAAATGACTATTATTCTCTATCACAACAACCAATCCAAATTCAACGCTTGGTTATGCTAAGCAAAATTCATTAGAATTTTTCCTTGAATAGACCAAAATCAGAGAAAACAATTATTACTGCACACTTTATTTACTAAAAAAAATAAACCTAATTCTTCTACATAAACATAATCGGGTCCCAGCAATCAATATGTCAACTGTCGCTTTAATGAATTTGTACACATTTTTGTTAGAAATCGACTTTTCGTAAACCGATTTCTGAGCCGTTTTTCTTTTATTCTTTAAAAATACTAGGTTATATAATAATTTTAAAATAGTTTTAATATATGTAAATTACTAAATTTATTATTAATAAATATAATTGTGAAGTTTATAACACTTGTATGGGTTTTTGTCCTTCATATACTTAGGTTTTGTAGGTGTATTCTGGTATAGGGTTTTAGGCCGTGATTAGAGTTACCCTAATATTGTATTAATTATACTTTATTGGTTCTACCGAGGTAACCTTGTTATATACCGATGTTAAAATGAATTTTAATTGGTGAGTCAATCCGGTTCATTATGGATTTAAGTCGAGTTAGATTGAGAAAAATTAATTTTTTTAAAAAATGGATTGAACTCAACACAGTTCACTTAACTCACGAGTTAAACGGATTCGAACCAGATTGATGGTGGGTTCTACTTAATCCACCAACAATTTTACACGTTGATACTTTAATTTTTAATTATTATATTTATAATAAATTACTCAAATAACCGTCTTATATATTTTTTTTTCTAAATTAACATGAAAAAAATGTATAGTTTTTTCATTTATTTTTTGTTGAATAGTATGACAAAAATTATATAATATTAGTCATGTTTTCTTGGACTATATGGACACTTTCTTATAAACAATTCATCATTTATTGGTGGTGAGTATGATGAAGACATTGATTATTGATTTTATTGTGATTGTGATCTCATATGTTACTTAAAAAAATATTCAAATATTTGAATACTTAAAAATAAATATTTTTCTTTCTTTTTTATGTGAGTTGGTGAATCAACCCACTCAACTCACCAACCTATGGTAGGTTGAGCTGGATTGCAAAATTTCTAGCTTAGTATGAGAGTACGAAGTTATCTGATCCTATGTTAGTTTAGGAATAGAAATCATCTCATTATCGATCTCATGTATATAGTAAATATTAGAAAAATTATTTTTTAATTGACGAACTTTTGAAAATGCACTCACGATTGCATCTGAATAAAAAGAAGAAAGGTTTAATGTAATTTAGAAAAAGAAAAAAGAGGGTTTAGTACGTTTTGAAAAATAAACTGTCAAACTTTATTAAAAAAAGTTTATGAAAATATCATGGTACTAAACATTAATTGAAAATAAATTTACTTGAAACATTAGTTGAAAATAAATTTACTTGAAAGTGAGATATTCAAAGAAAAAAGTACATCAAAATTGACAAAATAGAAATATAATTCAAATAAAAAAAAAATGCACATCAAGTAAGAATCCATATTCTATTGTCATATTTGTCGATGTAGAATTCTCCATACTTTCTAACCAAAATAATGAAAAAAGAAATTACTAAATACTCTAATTTAGAATTCTCCATACTCTCTAACTAAAATATAACTCCTAATAAATATGTAACTAAATTGAATCCGAACACTTCTAACCAACACCACCACTTTCTTTGCCAGTAACACTACCAAACCCCATATTATATCTATCCATTAAATGCTTCAAACAACCACGACAACCTCAAATAATGACTTTTGCAACTCTGAGACGAAGCTCGTGTTTTGCGTTTGAAGTGGTGAGTCACAACGTCATGTGAAGGAATTGAGCCATATGTGTTTTTTTCTTCTTGGATTTATGTTCATGCTAAAGACACCGTGGACAGCATCGTCTTCAATACCTGAAAACAAATCTGGAATTTTTTATGCTTGTCGTGGATGTATTCGGGTTGTAAAAGAATATCCATGGCTTTTTAATTCTTATGTGGACAAAAGATAAAAAGAATAATTAAAGTTAATAACATAAAATAATTTTCAATGAAGACTATATTGAACAATGAGAGGTTTTATCGGTGAGAATTGTGGATGATGAAGCGTCAACAAAATTAAAGAATTGAAGTTGCTGGTTTTAGGAGAGGGTCATGGATGGTGACTAGGGATAGCATATTAGCATCTCTAATGCAACGGTGTTATAGCATCTCCAATTTCTATTAATTTCAGAGAATTTTTTAAGAGATTCTTTATACTACTATGATGAATTATAAATTTAATGTTTTTTTTTAATAATGAGGAGTAATGCTCACATTTTCAACTCACAATTAATTATAAAATAAAAATCTATTGAATAACAATTTTTAAAAGAGTGCATGTGCATATGGATTTATGCAAACCATAATTATTATATATTAAAATTATAAGAAAGAAAAAACACCTTCTGATAAATATACAAAAAACCATTAATGTCAATATTTTACTTTTTTAGGTTAAATATGTTTTTGGTCCCTCAAGTTTCAGTGAATTTTGGAATTAGTCCCTCTTCGAAATTTTATACCAATTTAGTCCTTCATTTTTAGAAATGCATGGATTTAGTCCTTCTTACCAAATTTTGTTAAGTTTATTTGACATTTTAAACGTATTTTATGATAATATTTGATTTAACATTAAAGCAAAAATGTGTCAAATGGTGTAAACAATTTAAATACTATCATGAAATGCGTTTGAAACGTCAGATAAACTTTAACAAAATTTGATTAAAATGACTAAATTCATGTATTTTTAAAGATGAATGACTAAATTGATTGAAAGTTTTAAAGATGGACTAATTTCAAATTTCACGGAAACTTGAGGAACCAAAAACATATTAACCCTACTTTTTTTTATAGCATAAATAAACAATAAATCTTATGTGATAAATAAGTATCAACAAAGAAATCTAAAGAAGATTTACAAAAAAAAAAACCAAGAATACTAAATAAAAAAAATATAAAAATCTCCTATTAGATTGCTTGAATTAAAGAAAATCAAGGGGATATTAGATATAGTATAATGATTTTATATATATATATATATATATATATATTACATGTTTGAAAATCAAGTGGAAATTAGATATAATATAATAATTAGATACATATATGACATTTTGAGGAGGTTACGTGGATATTGTTTGGGCAACGTATGAATTTACTGAAATGAAAAATATGTTTTGCTTAGAGAGTGAAATAAGATTTTACGTGGGTTGGTTGAAGATTCAATTTTTGCAAGATTTGGTGAGTAATTTTTTCAAAAAAACGATTGTGCTTGTAGTTGTGGATTCCTTATTCTTGTTTCATTGTTTCATGCATTTGGGTGGTGTTCTGTTGGGTTGATTGTGAGTTTGATAAAATTGTTAATTATAAACGGATAAAAATCATTAATGGAAAAAATTTCATTGGTAATGTAAGTTTATTGAAGACTAAAAATTTGTTGAATGTTTCTCGATAAATTTTACTAACAAATAAAAAAGTTTGTCGATAATTATCAATAGCTAAAATTCTGTCAATAAATATTTATGAGTAATTACTGATAACTTAAATTTGTTGGTAGATTTTAGTTAGTAATTACCAATGACATTTGGCCTTAGTAAAATCGGAAAGTAAATACTATGATTGTGTCTTCTTCTTTTTCTCCATCCTCTCCTCTTCCTCCTTCTCCTTCGTCAAATTAGCTGCCTTCGGCTCCACCTCTGGCTCTTCCTCTTCCTCACCTCCTCTCCTTTCAACTCTTCCTCTTCTTATTCATCCTCCTTCACCACCTCCTTCACCTCCAATCGCCATTGTTTTCGCAGCCATCGTCACTAATCCACTGTTGCTTTATCATCATAGTGTCGATGACACCGACTCTGACTTTTCCTCCTCCTCGTCTTCCTCTTCCTCCTTTTTCTTCTTGTATTCTTCTCACACATCCCACTTAATTTATAAAAATAAAATATTATGAAACATAAGTATTTTTTTTTTACAACAGATTTACCGATAGAAAAATTTGTTGGTAAAATATTTATAGATTAACAATGAATTTTAAGACATATAATTATAGACAAATTTTACCAATGGACTTTACACGAATTGGTCAAACCTAAAGCGGGAAGTTTGACACTCTTTTTATCAATAAAATTTATTGACATATAAATTCATTTGTAATAACAACTAAAAATTACAAACAAGATTTACTGACAGATATATTACTGATGAAAATATCCATTGATAATACAAATTTGAATTTGCCAATAGATACTGCCAACATCCAATTTCGTCCGAGTGAATAAATTTATTTTCAAAAAAAAAATAAAAAATGTTTTTTAATTAATGGTAAATAAAAAAAAAGGTGAAATAAAATTTTCTTCGAAGATTTTCAAACTTTAATTTTAGAAAAAAAATGTTTAATTATGTCTTTGGTCCTCATTTTCGTAACAAAATATTGATTTGGTCCTTCTATTTTTTCTTATCTCAATTTGGTCCCTGTTTTGGAAAATTTGATGCAATGAAGTCCTCTCCGTTAATGGTACAATAACAACGTTAAAGGGGGTGCTACATGTCAGTTTCTGGATTTTTTGAATTTTTTTTCTGATTTTTTTTCTGATTTTATTTTTTAAAAAAAATAAAAATTTGCCACATGTCACGTTGACGTCGTGCCATGTGGCAATGATTGAGTGACGTAGCAATGACGATGTCACGTGTCATTATTATGTCAGGTGTCATCTCCTCATTCTCATTTTGGTCCTTGTATTTTAATTTTTGTCTCAATTTTGTCATAATTTTTGTAAAAATAGTGCAACTTCGTCTCTCTCCAAATTGAAACAAAATTAATTTTTATATAAATATTATACAAATATTTTTATTCAAAATGATATTTTTATTATATATTTTTAACATAACTAAGTTTATTTAAATTTGTGTTTCACATTCAACTTTACTTAAATTGTTTTCAAATTTTAAATTTATTTGTTTTCGATTGTTACATAAATTAGTTAAAATTATTTCTAAAATTTTTATAATTGTGATTTTTACACCAACTCAAAAAATTGGATAGAAATTATTGAACTTTACACATTTTAAAAATATACAATTATTTGAAATATAAATTGAAATAAAAAAACAATATTAAAGTATGATGTAATAAAATATCAATATAATTTCTGATTTTTTTTATCAGCATTATTTTCTATTAACAATTTTAAAACAATTTTAAATAAAGTTTAATGTAAAATATAAATTTAAATAAACTTAATTTTGTTAAAAATATTTACTTGAAATATCAATTTTGGATAGAAATATTTGTGTACATTTATATAGAAATTAAATTTAGTTTCAATTTGGAGAAGGACAAAATTGCTCCATTTTTACAAAAATTGAGACTAAATTGAGATCGAATTTAAAATACAGAGACCAAATTGAGAATGAGTAAATGACACATGGCATAATAGTAACATGTGGCACTTTCACAATTACATCACATTGTTAATGCCACGTGGCAAGACGTTAGCGTGACATGTGACAAATTTTTAAAATCTTTTAAAAAATAAATAAAAATTCAAAAATAAAAATTTAAAAATAAAAAATTCAAAAAATTCAGGAACTAACACGTAACACTCCTTTAACACTGTTACTATACTACTAACGAAAATGACTTGATTGCATCGAATTTCCCAACATAGGGACCACATTGAGATAAGAAAAAATAAAGGGACCAAATCAATATTTTGCTACAAAAATGGAGACCAAAGACACAATTAAACAAAAAAAAAAGTGAGAGAGAGGTGGAAAAAAATAAAAAAAAAAAAGGAAGAGCCCAATTTATTTTTAATTACCACACCCCTCCTCATGAGCCCAACAACTAAACATAATGATATGATTCTAATAATTAGAAGCAATATCTATTCTAATGATTATAATTAATATTACTGATAATGATTGATATTGTTGATTCCCGTAATGTGTTGGTATCATGACCAATTTATTCCTTATATTGTTCATTATAATTAAGGTTGGAATTGCATTGATATTGCAATGTATGAATATAAATACATAGTCTGTCATATGAAAAGGAATCGAAACAAAAGCATTCTTTACACTTCTCTCCTCATTGCTACCCATATAGAAATACATCATTTTTTTATCTCTCTTGGATAAAAAAAAATTAGAAAAGGAGACAAAAGAAAAAAAAAGAGAAAAAATAGTTATAATATACAAAATGAGAGGGTGAGATTGATACAAGAGAAGAGGAATTGAAAAGTGTAGAAGGTATGTCATTGTCGTTATTTTTTTTATTTATTCATTCCTTTTTCTTATATTATCTTTTAATATTGAATGTGTTTTAGTTTTACACCTAACTTCGGCCTTTTGCTTAATGAATATTATTTTCTACTGTTCGTAAATATTTTATTATAAAAATCATAAAAATAGTTTTTGTCATTTCTTTTAGTGTCTGTTCGACCGCTCGCGTCGCGTGACACCAATTTTTAAAATTTCCTTTCTTAAAAAATATAAAAAAAATATAAAGAACTAAATATAAAAAAATAATTTTCTTTGTTTAATTTTTGTGCCTGTCCGGTCGCTCGCATCGCATGACACTCATTTCCAAATAATTAAAAATACCAAAAACATATATAAAAATGTTTTCAAAATTCACCAAATTAAAATCAAATCTTTTCTCAAATAGGTTTTTCATAAAAAAATTACGTAATCCTGATTCTCCATTATGAATGGAGATACATAGGAGCAGATTAATCATCATCGGGCCCACAAAATCAAAACAATGTTTTTGTTTCTTTTGTAAACTCGTTTATTATTATTTTCGAGGAAAATAAATATTTTGAAAAACCACATCCTTTTGCACGTTTAATTAAAGGTATCGTCTTAGGACGAACGCTATGAGTGCTAATACCTTCCCCACACGTAATTGACTATCGGATCCAAAATTTGTTTTTTTGTAGACCTTGACTTATCTTTTTTTATTTTTCTGTAGTTTTCCAAAATAAACTATGGTGATGACTCCAAGCTCTTTTTTTTCAAATTTTATTTTTTGGTTCGTCGTTCCGTGACGATTTCGATTGCGATAGATACTACCAACAAAATTTATCGACAAGTTCAATGCAAGGATATTTTCGTTGGTAATTGAAACTCTAAACTCTTACAATAAAATTTGTCGAAAAAATTTGGTTTTACCAACAAATTATTTTTGTTAATAAATTTTCATTGATAATTATGAATTTTTGTTTGTTTATTCTACCTATTGGAGTCCTAGTTTGATATTCTTTGTTGTCTTGTTCAATAATATTGTTAACGTTTTAATATTAATTTCTGGAACTTATTATTATGTGATTATGAGTAAATGAGAATAAAGAAAAGGAGAACAAGAAAAAAAGAGAAGAGGATAAGCATAATAAACTACATTAAAGGAGTAAAATGCATGTTCTCTCCATCTCAAGTGTGTGTGTGTCATAACATTGTTTTCTACCTTTTATTGATGTTAAGTTTTGTGAGTAAAATCAACTCCTACATAACTTTTATCTTGTTTAATCCTTTAGTTTATGTTGTTTTTGCATTGTTTCATATTTTAGTTGTTTTATGATTTTTTACTTCTAATCTCTATTATGAGTGTGTGAAATAAAACAATACGAAGCAATTCTGGTGGAGAAAAATAAGCTGAAACTCAAGAAAGCATGATTGAACATGAAAGATTGACTTTTACACAAATACCCATGTCGAGGGGCACCGAGATCAAGTCTAACACTACAAACATCAAGAAAGGAATCACCTATATGTATATACTGCCTTGGACCAACCTTGGAAGGCCAAAAAATGACCATTGGGTGCCAGGGTCACTCGCTGGACGAGCTGGTGGATTGCTGGGCGAAAATGACAGACCAAAATTGCAGTATTCGAGTCGCTGGGCGAACCATATTTTCGCCCAGCGAGTTACATGTCTAAGAACGTCGATTTTAGGCCTCGTTGGGCGAGAATGAAGCCGCTAGGCGAGAATATCGACCCCAATACGCGAATATGGTTATTTAATCATGTTTCTACGAGAGTATTAGGGGATTCCTCATTTTTCACGAATAAAAACACCTTGGGTGCTTGGGAGAGACTCTTGGAGGCTATTAGGGGTGTTGGGAAACTCTCCCTTCTCCTTCTTGGGTTTCCTTCTTCATCCATAGAGGTTTTACCCCTTATAGGTTGGAGAGGATGATGGGCTACGAAATTGAAGGCGGAGATGCGAATGGGAGGCGCAATTGAACCATGAGCAGTATTCAAGATTCAAGAACCTTGGGAGAGAGATTGTTTCTACTTTATGGTTCCAATTTCTTCCTTATTCTTCAATTTTGTAAAACCCTAGGTTCTCCACCATGGAGAGCAATTTCTATTTATTGAGATTAGATGTAAAACATTGAATTCTTGTGTAAAATTGTGTTGTTAATTTATATGCTTTTCCAATTCATGTTAGTATTTGATTTCCATGCTTAATGCTTGTTGTGGTTTAATCACCCATGGCTTGTTTGTGGTTCTTGAGGTGTTGGGAAACATCTTTAGAATCTAGATTTGAAATTAAATACCTAATGGATGCTTGTATCTAGGAATAGAACTTGGTTCATTAGTAATCTTAGATTCTTGAAACTAATGCATGATTTCACTTGTTGAGGATTCAAGGAATTGAAACTTGATGAGTGATCATAGGCTCAAAGGCTCTAGGAACAGGATTTGAGTATTCTTGTGAATTGATTTTAACATGAATATGGATTTGGGATAATTTATAATGCATGAGAATGAAATGATTGAAGTCTAATCTTGACAAATTGTAAATACATTATGTTAATTTCTTGTTGCACACCAACTGTTTGATAAAAATACAAAAAAAGTTTCCATTGTGTTTTTGTGAACTTTGTGTCTAATTGAGCCGTGAATTGTGAGAGTTGCCATGCATTACACAAATCCCTTGGGAGAGAACGATAAAATACTTATTACTTGCTACGTGCGACCGGTGCACTTGCCGTGTTGGTTTTTCACTACCAAGTTTTTGGTTGACATCATTCTATCAAACTGTTATCTCTAAACAATATTTGTATTAATCTAATATGACCACATTAAATCTTTTTAAAAGAATATGTAAATTACATTAAATCTCCCTTTCTTGCTTGTGTTTTTGTTCATCTCTCTTTGTTTGGAAAGAGAATGAAGAGTGGTGTTGCACCTCTTGCTTTGAAAAAATCTTTTTGTAGGCGAGTAACTCTTTAGGGAAAGCTTGCCTTTTTTTTTTCTTTTTCATCCTTTATTTTATTTTTGTCCTCATTTTCTTGTGGAGGTGGGAGAGGTAGTATTGTGAACTTCTTTCCTAGGGAGGAGAAAGCATAGGTGTTTGCATGGCCATCATAAACAACTTTTCTATCAAATTGCCATGGCCTACCTAGAAAAATAAGGTTGGCTTCCATAGGCACAATGTCACATAATATCTCATCCTTAAAATTTCCAATTGAAAAGTTAATGAAGACTTGTTTAGTTACTTTTATTTCTTCTTCCATAAGCCATGCTAACTTGTAGGGTTTGGCATGAGGAATAGTTTTCAAGCCAAACTTGTCCACCACCCTTGGGCTACCCATATTTACACAACTTCCACTATCTATGATAAAGGGACATATCTTGTCATTGATAAGGCACCTCCCATGGAAAAGGTTTTGTGTTTGAGAAGGATCAAGTTCTTTGGGAACTTGCCTTAGTTGGCGCCTTACCATTAACAATCCACTTTCAAGGGGTTTAGTCCTTTCAATTGAAGAAGAAGAAGAAGTGTGAGAAGAAGTACTTTTAGGGAAAGGGAAAGAAAAATGTTCACTCTCATCATCACTCTTATTTAAGATCATTGTCCTCTTGATTGGGCAATTCAAAGCAATGTGTTTATACGCCAAACATTTAAAACATTCAATGGAACTTGATTTTTGAGAAGTGGAATGGTGAGTGTGACCACTTGGCGACTTATTTTTACTTGATGGTGCTTAATGAGACTTAGAAGGAGATTTATCATGTTTCTCTTTAGCTTTTCCCTTCCATGAGTGACTATAGTAGTGGTTGGGTGAGTAACTCTTCCTTACCCTATTCTTTCTTTTCAAATGAGTTTCAATTCTAAGGGCAAGTGTGAAAACATTTTGAAGGGTGGAGTACTCATACAACTCTACTTGGTCTTGTATGTCTCTCCTAAGACCATTCACAAACCTTTTCATTTTTTCTTTGTTAGTTTCTTTTATTCCAACCCTAAACATTTGAGACTCTAATTCTTTAAAGTACTCACTAACACACATAGGACCTTGGTGAAGCCTTTGGAGCTTCAAAAGAAGTTCCTTCCTATAGGAGGAAGGAAAAAATCTAGCGCGCATAAGAGTCTTAATGTCCATCCAAGAAGCTGCGGGTGGCCTTTGGTCATAATTTTTACAAACTTTATGCCACCAAGTTTTGGCATACTCCAAAAATCCTAACACTACTAGATCAACTTGTGCTTGATCCTTTACATGATTTTTCATTGAAAATTTGTTCCACTTGAACTTCCCAATCAAGGTAGATTTTGGGATCACATCCACCATAGAACTTAGAAATCTTTGGAGTTTCCTTCTTTTGTGATGGTTGGAGCCTAGAAGATTATTTAATATGGTGATGATCAATTAAGAAAATCAAGGAAATCCCCACTGGACATTAAGTTAGCAAGCTAACTAGATGTTAAGGTTCCTTTCCAAGGTTCTAGAGAAGAGAAAAATGGATTGATTCAAAACAAATAAGAGTGGACAACACATAAAAAGAGTAAAACCTAAGTCACATATAAAGGAAGAAGAAAGCATAAAATGGAAAGGAAAGGAATGATAAAAATGTGAGAAGTACGCCACTACAAGGTTAGGCTAGAAGAAGCCATGGCAACCTTGAAGATTAGTGGATGTGTGCCGTCACTTGAATCAAGATACAAGATAAGGCTTAAAAGCATTCACTCCCTAGGGAAGAAGACTCTCACAATGGTTGATACACAAAGGTGTTTTAATTTCTCCAAAATGTTCAACCCTTGTACAAGTGTTAGAGGTCCCCTTAAATAGAAGTGTCTAGGGGCCTCTTAGTAAAAACAAATAAACTAAAAAGGATTACAATGCAAATAACAAAACATAGAGTCTGGAAAGTAGGACAACAAAGGAGCACATGAACACATTCTAGAAGCCTTATTGGCTAAGGCAAGATGGATGTTGTAAGACTCGTGAAAAATAAATTAATTAAATAATAAATACGGGTAGTAGGAGCCTTTATGGCATTTAATCATATCATGTATGATGTGGAAAAGTACTAGTTCAAGTGGTTGAGAGTACTTGGGTGTGTCGAAAGGACTTGGGTTCAAGTTATATGTATGTTGTTTATGTGCTTTAAATTTATATTATTTTAATAACGTGTTGGATCATGCTGAGTGATAATATAATCAATGAATTATATGAATTATCATGAAACATGAATTGGTTGAATGGTTGTGCATTGATTTGGCATTTGCAAGGTTATGGGTTCAAACCTTGGTAAAAACCAAGTTAAACTTTCTTTTTGCTAAAAACTAGTATTGGTAAGAAAATTTGTGTGTTTCTGCTTGAATCGAGGCTTCTAGCCTAAGCGAGAAGAGGGAAGTTTTGTGTTTTAAATCCAAGCGGTATGAGGGCATTTTATGTTTGTGATATTGGGCTTGAAGGACTAAGTCCATGGGTGATCTGGGATGTGCTTGGTTTGAGTCACGAGCGAGGAGTTTGTGATGGGTGGACCATATGCAGAACGTGAATGGTTTAGTTCACCGGAGGTACTCTTGTTTGGGATGAGTGAATGAGGGAGTCCATTTCATGCTTAAACCTAAGAATGCTATGAGCGATTAGGGTCGTGGTGTTAGAAAATGATTACTCAAATAATACTAATAATAATAAAAATATAAAATGATATAATAATAATCATTAAATCAATAATAATACTAAGACAATATATAAAACAATGAATATTAATCAGAGATCAACAATTATTTTAACAATAATAAATAATAGATAAAAGGTAAGAAGTAGAAATATCTTGGGTTGAGGCACGCATAGCGCTATCCTTAGAGAGAAAACGCCCCTACTGCACAAGGCTAAACAAATACACAATCATATGTGTTTCAAATCATAAGCGTTTCTCTCCCAAGATACAACAACTCGTCAGATCGATCGAGTGCAGCGAAGGATCTCCAAATCTTATGAACACCACTGTCTTAAAGATAATATAGAGAAGAAAATAAGAACATTTCAAAGAAAACTCCATCGTTTGTTGTCTTTGTTGTTATTTCTTTCCCCATGCACCTAGGTGGTATTTATAGGTAGAAAATAGAAACAAAGAAGTAAATAGTAATAAGAATATAGCCGTTAGCCATAAAAACCATTAACCCATAAATTAAAGGTCTATAAAAACTTCAGTAACCGTAAGTTTTTTATTTTAATTATTTATTTTTTTAAATTATAATTGCCATAATATAAGAAACACAAATAATATTACACTAGATGACAAAATAGTTCTCGAGGTATCATAAACAAATTTAGTCAATTTATTATTTAAAGGAAACATCTCTAAATATTTATCGGTATAAATAACCAAAGATTTTTTTTTCTCATTAAAATGTATATTAACCTTTGCAAGACACCCCCACACTTTGAAATATTTTTAATGTGGTTCTTTTTTCTTTCATAACTCATAACAAGTTTTATCACAATCTTTTGTGTTCAAAATATGGTAAGCTGAATATAAAGTTTCACTCTATATGATTTTATAGGCAATATTAAAGCATATACTAATATAACAACAAAAACATTAGCTATAGATATCACAAAAAATTATTCAATGAGCAAGAAATTTCATTTATCCATAATTTCATTCATTGTTACCAATAACAATAGAAACAATTATACACATAAATTTTGTAGGCTTATAGGCTTAGTTGAAACTGATTTAATTATAACAATAAAAAACACATTAGTTCATAAAATGTGTTTTGCAGTCTTCAACTTTATATTGTTTTTAATTTTAGAATTGAATACAAACGAGTAATCAAAAAATAGAAATAACAAGATAATTTTTCTCTCTAAGAATGTTAGAAAATGATTACTCAAATAATACTAATAATAATAAAAATATAAAATAGTATAATAATAATAATTATTAAATCAATAATAATACTAAGACAATATATAAAACAATGAATATTAATCAGAGATCAACAATTATTTTAACAATAATAAATAATAGATAAAAGGTAAGAAGTAGAAATATCTTGGGTTGAGACACGTATAGCGCTATCCTTAGAGAGAAAACGCCCCTACTGCACAGGGTTAAACAAATACACAATTATATGTGTTTCAAATCATAAGTGTTTCTCTCCCAATATACAACAACCCATCAGATCGATCGAGTGCAGCGAAGGATCTCCAAACCTTATGAACACCACTGTCTTAAAGATAATATAGAGAAGAAAAGAAGAACATTTCAAAGAAAACTCTATCGTTTGTTGTCTTTGTTGTTATTTCTTTCCCCATGCACCTAGGTGGTATTTATAGGTAGAAAATGGAGACAAAGAAGTAAATAGTAATAATAATATAGCCATTAGCCATAAAAACCATTAACCCAAAGGTCTATAAAAACTTCAATAACAGTAAGTTTTTTATTTTAATTATTTATTTTTTTAAATTATATTAAAATATTTCTAACACGTGGAAGCATAGGAAGTCCCATGGTCAAGAATACATTCATAAACTTATAATGGTTATGAGTGTGGGAAAGTGGGGGTTATTTGTCTTAAAAGATAAACAATTAAAAGATTTTATTTTGGCAGGGTTTATTTCATAGTTATATTTTTCTATGTCCATAGCTCACCCTATCTGTTTGGGTGTGGTGATGATCAAGTAACTTGTTATCCGGGAGTAGATGATATTACATGTGAGCCAGGAGAAGCTTAGTGGCAGAGAGCGGGAACAAATTACATGGGGATTTATAAAGACTTATTTAATTAAATTTTCATGTAATTTAATTATTGGTTTTATTGCTTTTGATTTTGGAATTGTAAAGACTGATTACAGATATTTGACTTCATATCGTGTTTTTTTTTTCTAAACTTTAAAGATTTAAGTTCCCGCGTTTTGGGGAAATGATAATAAAATAAATGAAGAATTTTATTTCGATAAATTGTTTATTTTATTTTTATAAGTAATATCCTACCAGAATTTTACAGATGCTCCTTGTAGATGTTTCTAGACTTCTTGGTAGCTAAGGCATGTGGTCATCCTTTGTAGATGTTTCTAGAAAGCTTTGCTCCTTCTCTTTCCTCCACATGTGCTCTCCAAAAGTCATCTAAATGTGCCACTTGTCCTTCCTTGTCCCACCTCTTAATGAACTTACAAAACAAGATACATTTGAATTAGCATGTTGGCTTTAGGTTAAGCTAATCCTTTGAGTCAACAAGTCAACCAAAAGTCAAGATCAACAAGTCAACTTATAAATAGTCAACCAAATCAACTTAATGAAATTTTAAACTAAAGAAAATAAAAGTAAAGGAAGAGATCAATGAACTCTCTTTCTTCTAAGCATGTGTCATGGACCATCATCTTTCATCTTTGGTAAGGATAATCTTTTATCGACGTTGTAACAATTTTAATTCATTAACTTTAACATAAAAACTAGACAAGAATATATGCTTCTAGAAGCATACTTTATATTCTAAAATAATTGCTTGATTGTTTAAGAATTTTATCAAGTATATATGCTTCTAGAAGCATAATTATTAAGAATTGGGTTCCATCCATCCGTATTGAATTCTGAAGGTTTATAACTCCCTTTCACGGCTATTCTTTTATTTTAAGTTGATTTCACTTATGAGATGCGTGTGTGTGAGGAACTTGTGCCTACAAACACAAAAGAAGTTAAAGAAGTCATATATTTAACTTTTGTTTATTCTGCACAAATAAATTTTAAATCTTTTTTAATCTTCTGCATATAAATTTAAAAAATTAAAATGATATGTGTAGGAGTTAGAAAAATAAAATATAGTGATTAAAGAAGATATTTTTATAATTATTGGAATGAAATTATTATTTAAATCTATTTTTATTACAATGAGACATAAAACTACAGGAAGCTATCTCGAGGAGTGAAAGTTATGAATGTATGGATATTTACAATCAAACAAATCAAACTAAAGTGAAGGCTTGCAAAAGCATGCCTAGAATTGAGTTGAGTTAAAGGTAATTAATTTTGTAACAGTATCAATGGTCAAAGTCGTGCCTTTCACGTGAACGATTCTTTTCACAGCTAGATTTAACAAAAGTGGTGAGTTGAACATAGCTTAGGTTTTAGTTACTTTTTTTTTTTCTTTACATGTTCCATCAACCTTCTTTTAACTTCTTGTGTTTATAGGCACAACTTCATCACCCACACGCATCTCACTCACTCGGTAATTACTTGTGTCATCACGTCTTTGACTGTTTCTTTCTCTTTATGATAAAAGTTTCAATACTTTTTCTTTTTCTAATGTTTAGATTTTTTTTTTCTCTTTTATTGGAAAATGGCAATGGTCAATAGACATGTCTACACAGGTTAGGTTAGAATCTTTGAATAAATCTTACTCATTATATAGATTTGAGTCGGTCGGTTAAACTCACTTAATTCGTAATTTATTTGTTTATTTTTAAATATTTTTGAATTAAAAAATATCTTAATTTCATTATATTTATTTACAGTTTTTAATATTTTTGAAGTTATGCAAATTTCAATATATAAAGAAAGTCAAAATTATTTTCATCCTATAAATTTAAATATTTGAAAATGATTTAACAAATTCTTTTAACTTTATATTGATTAATGAGAAAATTTACTTAATCCACAAATCCCTCATAAATTAAATTAAGTTGTAAAATTTTTGACGTCGAATTGACTTATTTTATCAATTTATTGTTAGTAAAAAAATTGAATTTATAACTTTTCTCTCCATTTTTTCAAAATTTTCAAACTAACTTTATTTCTGTTAAATATTAATGAAAAGAGTTAAATATTAGTAAAAATAGTTGCAACCTCCCCTTTTAATTTTTAGATACCGGATATAGTTTTTTACATACAGAATTACTCTGGGAAAATTTGGATAGTAAGTTAATTTCTAACCGATAATCTAACTGGTAGCTTCTAACTAATAAGTTAGCTAATGGTTATAAATTTCAAACTGATAAACTACCTTATTATATTTACCTTATTATATTAGAAATGTTTGTTAAATTAAATCAAAGTTTAATTATGTCTTTGGTCCTTATTTTGGAGTCAAAATCTTAAAATGGTACCCAAATTTTTAAAAGTTTTAAAATAGTCCTTTTTTTTGTTGAAAAGTCTCATGTTTACTCTTCCCGTTAAATCAAGATTGATGCAGTTAGAGGGAGTACCACGTTTCCTCGATTTTATTATCTGTTTCCTCTATTTCAGTTTTACCAAAACTAGGCAATGGGTTCGCAACATTTAATAAAACCCCTAAACAATAGAAAAATATGAGTATAGCAGCCAGCTGTATATGCATAAATCAACTGCAGCACCTTGTATTTAAATGGGCGCCCAAGGAAAGAAAAATAAGGGGAACTAAAAAGAGGTTTCATTTCAAAGAACAGAAATAACATCACAAGTTAATTTATCACATCTTGTTTTCACAAAATGTCCATTTTACAATTTTTTTTTCTTTACCATTATCAATAAAACATACTTTTTTAATGTAAAAGTAATTTCAAGCATTAGAATAATGTATTGAAGAAGTTTGTTAAAGCTATTTGATAAATGTATTTTATAAAATGTTATAAAATTTAAAATTCTACACGAAAAAAATATTTTGAAAACATCAACCTCAGATAAAACATTAATGAAGAGTAATAGGTATCTTCCTACGTAAGATCATTTTATTACGAGAATTGTTTATATATAATTTTAATCTTTTTTGCTAATATGTCATATCATTTTAAGACTTTTCTTGTTTAACTTACACTCTAATTATCGTTTATTTAAAAGAAATTCTTAGATAATCTTCATTGTAATGATTATTCTATAATGTCTTAATTTGTTTTATATGAATTCTAAGTTGTAAAACTCTTATTAATTAATCAATTAACTTTTTGTTTTGTTATTAATTTTTTAAAATTATTTTTATGATTCAGAATCTTATTTAAAATCTAAGATTTTAATTTTCATATCATATCATCATATCTTAATAAATAAAAATATTTACTAAGATACAAGTCTTAAGTTTTATAATGTGAATGACTCTAACAATTAAAAATATATGATACTTATAGATATTCGGAATATAAATGTCAAAATAGGTTTCAATTTTTGAGTCAACCTAATTTATCATAGATTTGAATTTATTTTGGTTGATTTTTTTTTTAAAGTAGATTGAATTAAACGGGTTCGAGTCAGATTGAAGGTGGGTTAACCCACAACCCACCACCAACAACACTATTAATTTTTTAAAAATTAAAAAATATATATATATATATATATATATTATTTTTTTATTTACTACTTTTAATTATATAAATTCACAATTTGATATTTTTTAAATACTAGAATATTGCTCAATAAGAGTTGAATAGTTTGAATGTTTAATTTATTAGTTTGTCGAGTTATATAGGTTGATAATTTAATTTTTAACTAGTATATTTATAATAATATTTTGAAAAGTAGGAAAACACTTTGATTCTACTCTTATAAACAATAAATCGAGTCAATTCAATTACATTGTAATGCAATAAATATATAAAATCAATTGCAAAAGAAAAAACATTCGTTAATGAGTTAATCTACTAACTCACAAACTCATGGTGGGTCGGGACAGGTTATAAAATTTAACAATTAAAACATTTTTTAATCTATCAAACACATTTTATCATTCACAAACTTTCGTGAGTTTCTTCTAGAATATTTCCACTTTTTACCATTTTTCTCTTATGTTGTGTTTGGATGAGGGCATTTAACAGAGTAATTCATTTATTTGAAGGATTTAAAATTCTTTGAAGTAAAATGACTTGTTTGGATGAGAAAATTAAAAGAAAATTGAAATTAGAAATTTTCAAGAAGATATTTCAAATAAGCAATATAGTAGAATTTGAAATTTACTAAAAAAAAATTGAAATTCCATTCCTTTTCACTCCATTATCGGTCCACTCATGAAGGTTGAGCTGAGTCGGTCCGTGATGAAGGTCAAGCTGAGTCGGACCGGGTGAAGGTCGAATCGAGTCAAATTGAGCTTAAGGTTGAGTCAAGTTGGTTCGAAATATAGGTCGAGCCAAGTCGCCTTGCGCCGAAGGTTGAACTTAGTTGACATGTGTCGAAGGTCGAACTGAGTCGACCTGTGTCAAAGGTCGAACTGAGTCGACCTGTGTCAAAGGTCGAACTGAGTCGACCAGTATCAAAGGTCAAATTGAGTCAACCAGACTGATGAACAAGTTGAGTCAGCCTAGGTTGAAGGTTGAATCGAGTTCGAAGTAGAGTTGAGTCGGCTCAGGTCGAAGTTGAGCCAAGTTGGCATGGGTCAAAGTCTAGTCGAATCTGGCCGGTCCAAAGTCGAGCCAAGTTCACCTTGGCCGAAGGTCGACATGAGTCAACCCAAGCCAAAGGTCAAATTGAGTCAACCTAAATTGAAGATCGAGCCAAGCTGAATATTAGTTAATCCAACGAATCTCACTTTCACCTCTCTTTCTTTTCAAATTCATAATCTTAAACAAATACAGATTTCCTTGTGTTTTGTGAAGATGAATTTGAGAGATAATGAGTAGATGAATTTGAGTGAATTTGGGGATAAAGTTTTTGTGTTTATTTTTAAGAGATTTGAAGTAAAAGTGAGTGGATTTGAGGTTGAAGTTTATGAAAGTTTGTAAGTCATTTAATTGATATAATAAATAAAAAATTTAATAAATTGTAAGAGATAAACGAAGAGAGAGAAGGCATATAAGAGATAGATTTTCTATCATCAGGATCTACTCCCCAATCAGCGTCGCAGAAGGCATATAAGTTGAGTTGAGGAGATGGACGAATGTGAAGACCATGGTGCTTGGTACCGACAAGATATCTAAGTATCCGTTTGACTGCACACCAATGATGTTCTTGAGGGGAATGCATGAATTGTGATACTTTATTCACTGAGAATGCAAGTTCTGGGCGAGTAATGGTAAGATATTGAAGAGATCCAACGACAGAGCGATAAAGAGTAGGATCATAGAAAGCTGTAGTTCCGTCTTGGGATAGCCGCGAGGATGAGATCATGGGTGTGGGAAGAGGTTTAGAGTTGTGCATATTGGTGCGTTGAAGAAGATCAGTAATGTATTGATTTTGGGATAAGTGAAGGCTCCCATCAGAATTCCATAAGACATGTATGCCGAGGAAAAAGTGTAAGCGACCAAGATCTTTTAAGGCGAATTCATTGCTAAGTTGTTTGATGATCTGTTGAATAGCCTCATGTGAGCTTCCAGTAATAAGGATGTCATCTACATAAACCAGTACAAAGAGAGTATGATTATTAGTAAATTGAACAAACAAGGATGAATCACTTTTAGTGGACTGGAAACCTAAATGTTCAAGAGTGGTACTTAGCTTTGTGAACCAAGACCGTGGGGCCTGTTTAAGGCCATAGATAGCCTTTTTAAGTTGACAGGCAAGAGATGAATCAAAAGCTTCAAATCCAGGGGGTTGTTGCATGAAGAAAACTTCTTCAAGATGACCATAGAGAAATGCATTATTGATATCTAACTGATGAACAAACCATTTGTTCGATATGGCATATGTGAGAATGAGACGAATGGTAGTAGCTTTTACAACCGGACTAAATGTGTCATAGTAATCCATGCCAGCCGTTTGTTGAAAGCCTTTAGCTACTAAACGGGCTTTATGTCTTTGAAATGTGCCATCCGCATTGTATTTGTTTCTGAATATCCATTTGCATCCTACAACTGGGGCACCAGCAGGTTGGTGAGTGAGAATCCAAGTTTTATTCTTTAGCAGAGCTTGATACTCATCATTCATGGCTGCAAACCAGGCTGGTGACTTCAAGGCTTCTTTATGGTTGCTTGGTTTGGTAGGAATGGTAGAATGAAAAGCTTTGGGTTTGAACACGTCTGCGTTTGATCTAGTAACCATATAATGCTGATTTTTGTGAATAGTGGGAGCTGGTGGAGGAGATGACGAGGCGAGACTATCTGAAATAGAAGGTGAGGAAGCAGTATTCACAAGATCATGCATAATAGTATCATTAAAAGGAGCAATGTTGGATGGAGGAATAAATGGAGATGTAGTATTGGATGGCATGGATAGAGGAGGAGAAAGAACAGTTAAAGATGGTAATAAAGGAGAAGTAGATAATGAAGGCACCATGGGTTTAAATGGGTTATCTGATAATGTGTATGGAAACAATTTTTCATTAAAGATCACATGACGGGATATGTAACGTTTACCTGTGGGAGATAAACAAATGTAACCTTTGTGATGAGGGCTATATCCAAGAAATAAACACATGCTGGAGCGAAAATCAAACTTATATTGATTGTAAGGTCGAGTGAGTGGGTAGCAAGCACAGCCAAAGACTTTGAAGAATTGATAGTCAGGGTCTTTGTGAAAGAGCATGCTGTAAGGATTGTTATTTTGAAGTACCGGAGTGGGAAGCGTGTTGATCACAGTAACAACAGTCATGAAAGCTTCTCCCCAGTAGGTTAAAGGTAGAGAAGCAGCAGCAAGGAGAGCAAGCCCAGTAGTGACTATATGTCTATGACGTCTCTCAACAGATCCGTTTTGTTCGTGGGTGTGTGGGCATGTGAGACGGTGATGAATACCATAGTGAAGAAGAGTTGATTTTAAACATAAAAATTCTTTAGCATTATCAGTTTGAAGGTTCTTTAACGTAAAGCCAGTTTGATTTTCAGCAAAAGATTTAAAGTGCATAAATGTGGAAGGAACTTGTGACTTATTATGAAGTAGATATAACCAAATATATTTTGAGTAAGCATCTATAAAGACAATGTAGTATCGAGCTCCATCAGTGGCAGAAATGGGAGAAGGACCCCAAACATCAGCAAAAACAAGTTGTAAAGGTGTATTATATACAGTTGCAGAATTAGTAAATGGCAATTGTTTAGCTTTAGCAAGAGTACATGGTTCACAAAATTGCTTTGTAGAAGTACAACGTATATTACATTTACGCAAGACAACATTTACAGTATGATAAGAAGCATGTGCTAGTCTAGAATGCCACAAATCAATAGAAGGCACCGCTGTAGTGTTATTAAGAGCAGGTGAAGGAAAAATATTGAACATGTATAGGCCATCTTTAAGTATGCCTTGAAGAAATATCCTCTTGGTGTCCTGATGTTTCACATAGCAATGATGAGGGTAGAATTCAAAGTAAACATTGTTATCAAGAGAGAATTTAGAAACACTTAGAAGATTTTTGGATAGAGAGGGAACGTGTAAAAGATTTTGAAGACGAAACGAGTGATTCGTGTGTGGAGCAGTGTAAGTAGCTGATCCTATATGATGAATGGGCATACCTGAGCCATTTCCAAGTTGCACCATCTCAGAACCATTGTATTGTTGCTTTTTGGTGAAGTTGGAAGCATTATTGGTCATATGATGTGTTGCTCCGCTATCAGGAAACCAAGTGGAATCCGGAAGTGTGGATGGATTACCAAGAATGGAGGGTTCATTCGGATCCTGTGAGAGAGGTGGAAAAACAGAAGCATTAGCATGTACTGAAGAGGGTGGATCTTGATCATACCGATGCCAACACTCTACTGCTGTGTGACCCAGTTTGTTACAAATTTGACATTGTGAGCGAGAGGAATTCCAAGAAGTATTGGTAGAGTTCCAAGAACCACGTGAGTTGCTTCGTTGATTATTAAACCGAGAAGAGCGATAACCACGTCCATTGGTGCGTCCACCGCGACTAAACGTGCCAACATATTTTGGGCGTTGTGAGGAAGAACTGGAAGTGGTGAGGTTGGTGTGGACGAAGGATGGTTCAGCAGCTTTATGTTTTTCCAAACGTTCTTCATGGGCCAAAAGCAAGGCTTCAATGTCCTCAACCGAATATGGGTCAAGTCTAGACGTAATTGAGGTTATAAAGGAATCATATTCCTCTGGAAGACCATCCATTATTGCATCAATATGATCTGCAGTGGTGACAGGAGAACCTACCGCAGCCAGAGAATTAATCACTTTCTTGATGTCAAGAAGGTATGTTGTAATGGAACGATCTTTCTTAGCTTGTTTAAGCTGGATCTTGAGTTTCTTAACTTGTGCTCTTGTGTGTGATGCAAAATAACTATGGAGACACTGCCATATTTGAACAGAAGAATCTAAGCCTACCATTCTTGTGAGAAGAGGTTCAGTCATAGACACCAACAACCAAGCAACTATCAATTGATCTTTTGGAGAGAAGCGTCAGCAGAGGAAAGAAACTGGGGTGGCGAAGAAGAGTTACCATCAAGAAAGTGTGTTAACTTGTGCCCTCGGAGAGTTGCGGAGACTTGGTGTTTCCACGTGAGATAATTTGTGTCAGAAAGTTTGATAGAGATTGGGGTTGTGAAGGTTTGAGGAAGAAAAGCAGAAGATGTAGCATCTGATTGGTTAGAAGAAGGCATGATGATGGCCAAAAAATTTGGCTCTTGATACCATAAGAGATAAACGAAGAGAGAGAAAAGAATGTGAAAAACTTATTATCACTGCATATTTTATTTACATAACTAGCATGAGTTTATATACACTGAGAAGTGATATAACTGCCTAATAGAAGCTAACAGAATCACGTAATAAATAGTAAATAAAGATTATCAAATTGTCATCGATGTTGAAAGTTATATGAAATGACTTTTGGATGAGTTAAAATTATTTTTTAAAAATACTATTATTCAATAATTTTGTAAAATAAAATTAATAAGAGTAATTTTTAAAGAATGCATCTAATATTTGGTATAAAAAAATTAAATATCTAGATATTAATGATTATTGTGCAAAATGAACCACTTTAGCACCTCCACCAATTCACCATAGGTTCACCTGTAATAACGGTCCTAACCACACAACTTCTTCGTTCAGCCCACTACAATGTACTCAACCACATCTTCCTCAACCATGACACGGTGAAAATGGACTCCACAAGCACGCCTCCAACAATGAAACACTTCCTACATGACTCCACCACAACTCCTCCAACCATAAAACACTTCTTGCAACACAAAAGAACCACATTTAACAAGTTTCAAAATGACTGGAATCGGTTCCATGCATAAAAGAACTAATTCCCATACGCACATCCTTCATGAAATCGGTTCCAACATACCCAGATCCCTTGTCTTTAGAATCGGTCTCAACAGACATATTAAAATAAAAATAAAATTGGATTGATTAAAAATAATATTAATTAAATATTAAATTATTAAAAAAATTAATACTGTTATTAATTATTTATTTTTGTTGTTTTAATTTTTATTAGTATTTTATTTTAAATATTATATTATTTTCTCCGTTAAAATTATTTTTAAATACTTTATATTTTATTATTATTATTTTTAATATGATTAATAATTATAATAGATAAAAGAATATAAATTCCAGAAAAAGTAAAAAATAATCATTCTATCTCAGCGGAAAAATTCATCCCTCCCTCCCATTAATACTCTTGCTCATTTATCCATAAGTTTATTCTCTAACAATAAATAAACCCATTAAAAGAAACACTGTCTAAAATTGAATAAAAGAATTAAAAAAGAAAAAAAAAAACCATGAACAGGAGCGAATTCCAGTGGTATTTTGTATTGTATAAATGGTAGAAATCTCCATCTGCAGAGAAAGACCGAGTCGTGGTCGCTGAAAACCAAGCTTCAATGGAGGAGGAAAGTGGTTTCTCAATGCTAAACGACGACATCGTGCTCGCAGTTTTCGCGAAGCTGGAAGACGATCCACGCCACTGGGCTCGCGTGGCCTGCGTCTGCACAAGATTCTCTTCTCTCATTCGCCACTTCTGCTGGAAGACTAAGTGTTCCCAAACCCTCCCTTCACTCCTCTCCGATTCCCCCGCCACCTGCGCCTCCCTCCTCAAGCTCGCCGTCTGCTGCCCCGGCCTCCGCCACGCCGGCATCGCCGCTGATCGGGATGCCGCAAAAAACCCGAAGACCTGCCGGAAGCCGCATTTGGCTCGCGGGAATTGGGATCTGAGGAGGGAACAGGGCTGCAAGCTTCTGGCGCGACAGTTCCGTGATGATTGCTTGTACCTCTGCGACTGGCCTGGCTGCGTCCACCCCCACAAGAAGCGCAAGTACATGCTCTTCAGAGGGGTTTTCAGGGACTTCAAAACAACCCGCGTTTGGAGAAGCCTCGACGGTGATAAAAGAAGGAAACTTCCCGTTGAGTGTGCGTTTTGCACGTGCCGACACACCTGGGACCTCCACTCTGCTTTCTGTCTCAGACGAGGTTTCGGGTACCAGATTGACGGGGAACCTGTTGTTCGAGCTTATGTTTGTGAAAACGGTCATGTCTCTGGCGCTTGGACCGATGTCCCCTTGTTCTCTTGATTCTCTTGTTTTGCTTTCTTCTGCTCCTGAACATGCTGTTTTTGTTATTTCTTCCAATAGATACAAAAATCTTAGAAGACATAGCTGAAATTTTATTATGGCCAACAAAATTGGGTCCTTAATCCCCCTGCTTGTGCGATTGGGGATTATCATGGCCTTCTGTATTTGAATCTTGTGGTTAGACTGAACAATTATGTTTGGAGTACTTAGATCTTATTATTGTTTCAAATTTTGTTACTTTCTCTAACTTCCGTGATTGGGGGTGGAAAAGGTTTAACTCAGTAAAGTGAGAGATGTGTTCAGCATCTTCATTTTGTTTGGTTTTATGTACATCAGAGTTTACACATTTTGTCTGCGAATGCGATCATGGGTATTTCAAAATCGGTTCTTCCGGCTAATTTTGTCTGTGTGCGACTTTCAGTTGTCCTCTATATGTTCACCAAAATGAATGTTTTCTTAAATTGTAAGGAAAAAACAGGGTAGATTTGTTTTCTCTTTATACTCTAATAAGACGAATGTAATTTCTAATGGTGCGATTGTATAGTTCTTCATCCTGGCTTTGCAACTTCATGTTCACTCTTGTGTGAATTTATTTAGTCCACAACAAACACTGAGTTTGTGAAAAATTTCTCTCAAGAAACCAGCATATATGATAAGTTGGAAGAAACATATCACTGTAGAACAGCAGAAGAGGAAAATTAGTGAGAGGTATTGGGCTCTTTCATACCGAGCTAAAGAACATATAGGAGGATATCATGACATCATTACTTTTGCAAAAGGACATCATTACTTTTGCAAAAGGGAAGATTTTTCTTTTTGTATAGTTATGGTATCATGATATCATTACTGTAGCAAATAGAATGATTTTTCTTTTTGTATGGTTATGGTAAGACATGAAAAATTTTAATGTACAAGATATTGTCAGCTGTTATAAGAACCAAGATGATGATTGTTTTAAATGTAGTATCAAGTTGAATTGTTTCTTTTCTTTTTTTTTTGTGGAAAAACAACACATTCTACATTTTACATTCCATTATTAATTAATGAGGAATCAACTTACAACATAGCTCAAGGTAGTCTTTGTACTTAGCTTTTTTAATGGCAACAAGTTCGATTATATGGAATGAAACATCCATGATGAATAAAATGGTTTTTGAGGCATTTAATAAAACCTTGAGAGATATTATGAAAAATGTTGATGATGTTAACAATGACAAACCATTTGGTGGTAAAGTTATTATCTTGGGAGGTGACTTTAGACAAATTTTGCTTGTTAGAAAGAAAGGATCTATATATGATATCGTTAAATTTTCAATACACTATTATGACTTAGGCAAGTGCTGTAAAGTGTTAAAACTGTAAAAAAAAACATGAGATTAAGTACTACAAAGTCAAACAACAAAAGATATAAAAGAATTTGCTAATTGGATTATGAAGATTGGAGACGGAAAGATGAATTTAAATGAAAATGGTGAAAGCATTGTTGAAATTTCAGAAGAGTTGTTTATTGGAAATACATAATCACCTTTGCTGTCATTGGTTGACTTTGTGTACCCTTAATTTGTACTAAATATGATGAATCCTAATTATTTTGATGATGAGCAATACTTTGCCCCACAACTGATTTTGTATAGAAAGTTAATGAATTCATGTTGTCTTTATTAAATGATGAAGAGATAACTTATTTAAGTTCAAATACACATTGTCAATAAGATGAACAAGAAGAAATTCAGTCTAAATAGTTTACATTAGAATTTTTAAATGACATCAAATGTTCAGGCATTACTAAATCATAGTTTGAAGTTGAAAACAAGTGTACCAATTGTGCTTCTGAGGAATATAAATAGAGCAAAATGTCTTTACAATGGCACAAGATTGCAAGTTAATCATTTAGGGAAAAAGTCATTTATGCAATTATAGGAAAAAACATCGGTGACAAGATATTTATGCCAAGAATGGATTTAGTTCCTTCTGATTGAGGGTTGCCTTTTAAATTTCAGAGAAGACAGTTTCCAATATCACTACGGTTTGCAATGACAATCAACAAAAGTTAAGGTCAGTCACTTTCTAGAGTTGGAATTTAGTATTCACACATGGACAACTATATATTGATATTTCTAGAGTGAAAACAAAGAAAGAACTAAAAATACTTATTCTAGATGAAGATGAAAATGTCACCAACACAACTAAAAATATTGTCTAAAAAAAAATTTTAGAAACTCTTTAACAAAGAAGAAATTACAGGTATGTCACTCCTTATTTGTAATTCTTTTTCACACTAAGTTGGTGTCTTATTCAGATTACACATTAGGAACGATAAACTCCTTTTTGTTTACCAATGAAAATGATATGCAAGATTTATCGTACGTTTTTAAATACTTATCTCTAATACAATATGTTTTGAATTTATTACATCAAATAAATATTATTGTACACCACTCATCGGTCACTAGTTTTATAATTTTTATTATTAATCACTTTGTCTTTTGCCATTGTATTAAAAACTTAAATTATTTTATAATAACTAAAAAATTATATTTAAAAGTCCCGTGTTGCACGGGTAGAAAAACAGTATGAATATAATAAACAATCCTGTAGAAAAATATAGAAATCCAACATTATTATGACCAAGTACTGGTGTGTTTGTTATTATATGCGTAATAACAACGTATGAGACCCAGCATTGTTATAACCTGGTAAAGAAGTTCAGCTACCTACCTAGCCTTTGGAAGAAATTGGCAACGAATGTAAATGCAACAGTTGAATCTCATAATATTAAGCCTATACAGTGGATTTAATACTGTTTGTTTGTTTGTTCTTTCTTAGCTTTGCAGGATGAACCGAGAAAAAATTAACCTAAAGTAGACCTTCTAGAGTCCAAGTATCCAACTTAATTTGCACAAGAGAAACCAAGAATTTGATATTTTGATTCTCTAGTTATAGGATAAAACAAGCTTCTTCCACGACTTCCCTTTAGAAACCAAATCACTCTACAGGCACAAAAACATTACAATGCGTCACGGTAGGTTTGGAAAAACAAAAAAAAAAACTGAGTGAGTAGTTTTGCAAATTTTTTAAATTCAATGGGCAAATATTTATCCATCTACCCTTGTTTTCATCGATACCCACGAACTAACACCCGATCTGCATCTCTTATTTTCCTTTTCTTTTGCCTAGAAATTGGCTCCAGGAACCCACTACTCAAAAACTAAAATTATAATTATTTTGAAAAAAAAATTATAGCATTACCGTTTGCATTCATTTTAAATTAGTATCCCATATAAATTCGTATTTAAAAAGAAAAAATTTTCAGATTAATAATTCTGATTTTAATTTCAGAAAAAATTACACATAAAATCATTTAATTTTATATTCTATTATATAAGAATAAAGACCCATAACAACATTGTCTTAAGGTTTTGGTGTAAAAGTGGTGTCTAAGGTCTTGTGTAAGATTAATGTCATATAACCATACAGAACCACAATTTCTCAATGACTATAATCATAACCATATATGAAAAAGTATAACCTATCAGGTTATTGGGATTTGTAGGACTTTTGAAAATATGAGAGATATATGTGATATGTTATACGGAGGAACATATTTTTGTATTTTATTGATATACTCTATATATAGAGCAAAATATAACAAATATCAAGTATAAAATATTTAGAATATCTCACTCCTAAT
>Ga0214544_1001710_pt1 | contig 46076 bp, 29 predicted proteins | sample CNSS3metaG_FD_160074 | JGI IMG/M metagenome (GOLD analysis project Ga0214544, IMG submission 160074) | Root nodule microbial communities from cowpea collected in UCLA plant growth center, Los Angeles, California, USA - CNSS3 | ecosystem: Host-associated > Plants > Roots > Nodule | place: USA...
TTGTAGTTTTTTATATATATATATATATATATATAAATATGAAGGAAATATAAATATTGTGTTGGAAAAGAATTAAAAGTAAGATTTCATATAATATATAACTGTTAATAAAATTTACATATATGTAGATGGCAAACAATAAAAATTGATTAAATAAATAACATTTTGATTTATATAAATGAGTGTTGTATAACATCTCCTAACCACATATTATCTTGCAAAAAGGTCAAGAATGGTCAAGATTTTTATTGTGTTGTGACTTTGTTGTGAGAATTGAGATTGACTTTGTTTTCATATTCACTGTTCTCTTCTATAAAGTGCTAGTTCCATTTTGTTAGTTTTCTCATATGCCTCCATTTTCTCCCAAATGTTCCATTCCTCATCTTCCAGGGATATGCATTTCTTGCTATGCTCTCTTACCTTTTCTTTTCTTTCATTTCTTGTTACCCTCTTCCCATCATAGTTTTCCCAGAACTACCATACATAGCTGCTAAGATCATCTTCACGAAAACAGAAAGTTGGTTTTATTTCCCTCACTGCCATGAGTAGTACCGGTAGTAAGAAAAGGTTCAATCCTATTCACCTTGAAGAGGCTGCAGTGGACTTGTTAAACCATGTGGTGAAGGTGAAAGAGAAGACGGGCTGGGTTTCACTCCTCCTTCCTCTCATTTTCATTGCTTGGGCTATTCACAGATGGCTATTTTCTTTCTCCAATTGGTTTTCCCTTGCTCTTGCTCTATGGGCATCTATGCAAGTACGCGATTCTTCTCTCTCTTTTTTCACCCTTTTCAATCATTGCTTTGAATTTCATAAATGTTTTTTTCCTTGTAGCAATGTGTCTCAGTTATTCCCTTTGAGGTGTTAATCCAAGTCTTTCAAAGCTAATTTAAAATTAGATCAAGTACAAATGGGGGTTGAGTTTAGTAGAAGTAGCCAGTCACTCACAATTGTTCGAATTCTTCTCAAAAGAGTTATTCACGTTTAGTATTTCACTGTGTAATTGTCTACAAGAAAAGTACAAAAATTATACCAAATCAACGAGTTAACAAGAAGATCAGTAGATTGTAGCAGTTAACGTTATATTACCGCGTAAACTATACTAAGCGTAGGGGCTTTGTTGAATTTGAAGAGTCATTGAAGCAATTAGTCTTAGTTCTGTGGTTATCTCGAGAAAGAATATTCCTTGCCACACATCAATGCCATGTTCTCCTTTGCTGTTACGGTAGCAATACAATACTTCATTTATTCGCAGTATGGGAAGTATCAGCGCAAACTACTGGAGGAAGACTTGAATAAGAAATGGAATCGGATCCTACTCAAAACCTCGGTAACTTCTTCATTCCAATTCTCCCTTTCACATTCTCAATGAGCTTCTTGAAGCTTACTTCAACTTTCTGTACTTGTAGCCAGTGACACCATTGGAACACTGCGACTGGTTGAATCTGCTGCTGACACAAGTATGGTCTAACTATTTTAACCCCAAGTTCTCAAGAAGGTTATCAGCCATAGTTGAAGTAAAATTTCCTCACCTCCCAATTAATGCATTGGTGTAATTACATTTTTATTCAACATTTAAATTTTATGATTCGCTTTCCCACATTTAGATAGGACTGCATATGTTTTCTTCCATCACTTAGATGATTATATTCTGCTTCATTTTTATTTTTTGGCATATGAGTAAATTGCTTTATTATCCTTAAGATCTGTAATTATGCCTATAGAAGTCTATTGCATTGGAATCTGCACCATAAGATCTGCAATTATGCTTACAGAGTACTGTATTGGAGATCTGCAATATTACTGTTGTCTTGGAATTAATTTATTGACTTTTGTCTTTCTTTTGTGTTTCAGAAACGCTTAAAGCTCCGAAAACCAAGATTTATAGTAAGTAACAATCATTTTCATCTATAGAAGAGTTTCAACTTGGAAGATGTGCACTAAACTAAAATAATCCTTCCTTCAGGAAAAAGTTGAGGTGCAAGAGTTTTCACTTGGATCATGCCCTCCAAGTTTGGGTCTTCAAGGGATGCGATGGTCAACATCGGGTGATCAGGTTTCAGTTTGCATCAGATTTCAGATATCACTCCTATACAGCTTTTTCACAATTTAATTAAAATAGATTCCTGGAAATATCCTTTTTACTGTTCTTATTATTTTACTCCTTGGATCACCAACACTACTTTCACTACAATCTTTGTTATTCTTGGTAGTCTTCTTGTTGAACTGCTTCTGTTGTGTGGTCTCTAATATGCTCAACTTATGTACAAGAAAAATATGAAATTATCATAGTACTAGGACTTTGAACCTTGTTTTCATGTTTAACATGGAACCTCCCTTCTTACGACACATCAGATTGTCTAAGAAGTTGACAATATAAATCTTTAAAAATGCGGCAGAGAAAAAGGCCAACTAAGTAACTATATGTGAAATCCCTATTTTCTATTGCACTTGTTATGTTGATTTAAGTTCCAGTTTACGATTCCTGCTGCACTATGACTATAAATGTCGATGTGTGCCCACATGTGAGATTTCAATGCGGAATTCTGTTGGTATTTGATTTTGACAGCGAGTCCTGAAATTGAGTTTTGATTGGGACACAAGCGAGATGAGCATTTTGATGCTTGCTAAGCTTTCCGTTGGAACAGCCAGAATTGTGATTAACAATCTTCATATAAAGGGTGAGGTATGTAAAAATAGCTTCCTATTGGATTTACGCTTCTCTGTAATGAAACGAAAAAAGCTGTAGAAAATTAAGCAGCGGATGTCAAAGCGAATTACGAGGTTAGAATTGGTCACTTTTCTTTTCGTAGTCTAATAATCACATTTTTTGGCAGCTTTTGGTGACTCCAATTCTAGATGGAAAGGCACTTTTGTATTCATTTTCCTCCACACCTGAAGTGAGAATAGGAATTGCCTTTGGAAGCGGAGCAAGCCAATCAGCCACTGAGTTGCCTGGGGTTTCTCCATGGCTGGTGTGTTCCAGAGAATCTAATTTGTGAAAATGTTTAGTAAAAGCCTATTATATCTGTCATTTCTATAGCTATGATTAGGAAATGAAATCTCATGGTTTGCGTCACATGCTAAGTTTCTTCTGAACATTCTTGGAGAATTTAAGTTTCCTTTTCTAACTCTATACAGGATAAACTTTTTACCGATACGTTGGTTAAAACCATGGTGGAACCTCGACGTCGTTGTTTCAGTTTGCCTGCGGTTAATTTGGGGAAAACTGCTGTTGGAGGCGTTATATACGTGTCAGTGATTTCAGCAGACAAACTTTCTTGGAGTTGCTTCAAGAGTAGCCCATCTTTGAGGCAACAAAATAGCACAGTCAATGGATGTTCAGAAAGCAACCTGGATGACAAGGACCTACAGACATTTGTAGAGGTAGAAGTGGAGGAATTGACAAGGAGGACGGGTCTGAGTCATGGTTCAAATCCAACGTGGGATACTACATTTAATATGGTTTTACATGATAATACAGGCATTGTTCGCTTCAATCTTTATGAGCGTCCTTCCAGCGGTGTAAAGTGTGACCACCTAGCAAGTTGTGAAATCAAGGTACTGTCTTATATGCTCGCTTTTGAGGTAGCCGTATATTAATTATATATTTATTTATTACTAGCATTTTCTTTAATCTCTGTGGAAACTACTTATCATCTACAATTCTAGGCTAACTTTTTTTTGGTCTTTAAGATGAGGCATGTTGAAGATGATTCAACAATAATGTGGGCAATAGGACCTGATTCTAGTGCAATAGCAAAACATGCGAAGTTTTGTGGAGATGAAGTTGAAATGGTTGTCCCATTTGAGGGTACCAACTCAGCAGAGGTACAATATTCATGACCCGTGTAATAATTAGTTCCTTGTCTTCTGTCAAACTCTTTGCTTTATGATAGACTCAATTTGGTTATATTACATTAGCAGTGTTTGATTTTCATCTAGCCAAAGCGTACAGAGCCATTCTTCTTTCCTAATTAAAATATCTATTTGCTGTTTAAGTACTAAGAAAATTAATCTGATTGAATGACTTAACTCTTCTATATTATTTATGTAATCACATTTAAACAACATGATTAAACTCCTTGGTTATAGAGACTCTGGTATCATGTCAATTACCAATTTATTAAAAGTTCAACCTAATTAGGTTAAAAAGCTCACGAATTGTTTGTATCTCGCAATTATCATTAGTCCAGATCATTTAAATGCACGGAGGGGTAAAGTTTCATATTGACTGTTCTTATGGAGTAGAACTTGCTGTTGATTTAGCTTTCTTTTCATCTTATGTTGATTGGGTTTATTGTATCAAGTTCGTATTATCTCATTGACTTCTTCATGAAAGAGCTACCATCAAAATGTCCTTACAACTACATTGTTGCACTTAAAATGAAATTTGTTTTACATTTCTGAATCACAATAAAATTGTTATAGTAAATGAAAGTTTTATTCGTGTTAACTCTTTAATCCATTTTTTAGTTAAAGGTGAAGATTGTAGTAAAAGAGTGGCAGTTTTCTGATGGTTCACATAGCTTGAACAACCTCCGTACTAATTCTCAGCGATCACTTATTGGATCATCAACTCTTCTGTCAAAAACTGGAAGGAAACTTAAGATAACAATTGTAGAAGCAAAGGATCTCGTTACAAAAGACAGATCTGGAAAAGTTAGTCCATACGTCAAATTGCAATATGGAAAGGTCAGTGATACTAGTTTTCTCTACTGGATTCTGAATACTTAGTATTAATTGATTATGTGAGATCTCTGCCACGTAAAGATAACCTACGCAATGTATGTTCATAACAACTCCATCTTATTGTGTTGTTGATAATCTTTTCAGGTTGGTAAGAGAACAAAGGTTGCTCCTACTACTACTACAAATCCTTCCTGGAATGAATCATTTGATTTTGATGAGAATGATGGTGATGAATATCTAAATGTAAAATGCTTCAGTGAAGAAATTTTTGGAGATGAAAATATTGGTACTGCAAATGTAAATTTGGAAGGACTAGGGGACGGGTCAATCAAGGATGAATGGATCCCACTTGAAGGAGTGAGTTCTGGTGAATTAAGACTTAAAATTGAAGTAGTTAGGGTGGAGGACCAAGAAGGATCAAGGGTAAGTTTTTTCAAAAGGAAATTAGCAATTCTTTTGAACAAGTTATATAACAAAATGATGTACAAAGCTAATAGTAGGTCTATTATCACTTCAGTTATTTACCCATGCGGAGTTTTCTCTTGCCGCGTTCTCTTTTCAAGCTCTAGCATGTAATAATCCTTTGATATACACAGGGTTCAACTAATGGTTGGATAGAACTTGTTGTGATTGAAGCAAGAGACCTTATTGCTGCCGATCTTCGAGGAACAAGTGATCCTTATGTGAGGGTGAACTATGGGAACTTAAAGCGGAGAACAAAGGTTAGAATTCTGATGATGGTTATGACTGTAGTTTCTTGTCACTGATGATGATTATGTCACAATTATGATTATAAATTGCTAATCTTGTCTTTTTTAATTTCATTGGGCTGCCATTAGTTGATGATTATATTTGTGGTAAAAGACTACTAATAAGTGCTAACATATACCATCTCAATTTTTTTTAGAATACTCTCCAGAGGGGAAATCTCTGGTCTTTTCATTCAGATTATTTTTTTATTGTACCTTTCCATTTATTTGTTACGACAGTTATTCCTTTCACAAGTTCAATTTTCCGTTGCATTGCATGTTCTTGATGTTTCACTCTTGCAAAGCTTGATTTTTTCTGCGTGGCACTATGTGGCAGGTTATACACAAAACTCTCAACCCTCGTTGGAACCAAACCTTAGAGTTCCTTGACGATGGTAGTCCCCTGACACTGCATGTTAGGGACCATAATGCTTTACTACCCACATCAAGTATAGGGGAATGTGTTGTAGAATATCAAAGGTTACCTCCAAACCAGATGTCTGACAAATGGATACCTCTCCAAGGGGTTAAAAGTGGCGAGATACACATCCAAATTACAAGAAAAGTTCCAGAGATGCAAACAAGAAGTTCCCTAGACTCTCAACCATCTTCGTTAAGTAAATCACACCAAATTCCTATTCAGGTGAGGTCATCCTGCATGCCAGAAAACACTTATCTGAGAATGAAGTTATGGTTGCCTTGAAATCTCGTTAGACTTTCTATTCATTTTTTTTTGGTATGGAATATGATCATATTCTCATTTTCATTTTACTCGGCTATTCTGACAAACTATTGAAATTGAACTCTTTATCAGATGAGAGAGATGTTGAAAAAGTTTCGATCATTAATAGAGGATGGAAATCTTGAAGGACTGACAACAACTTTGAGCGAGTTAGAAAGTCTAGAGGATACAATGGAAGGGTACGTAGCACAGCTGGAGACCGAGCAAATGCTTCTTCTCAGCAAAATAAATGAACTGGGTCAGGAGATCCTCAATTCTTCTTCTTCCCTCTCTAGTAGTCCTTCTCAAAATCGAAATTAATTGATCCTTATCAGCATCATCTATCTAAGGTTATGATTAACATTAGATTCTTTTATTATTATCTTGTAAAATATTGCTTATGGGAATCGTTGCGTACATGTTTATCAAAGAATTCTTGTGTAGTTCCCCGCTACCCAGCAACGGTTCACATGTGTAATTGATCAATAGTTTGCAATAAGTTTACGTTCCTCTGCAGTTTGTTAAATTGTAAAACATAAATTGTGAATGCATTTTCTAGCTATCTCTTGCAATATATTTCACCCATCTTATTTTCGTATCCCCTTTTTCTTCCTTGTAAAGTTATACACTGTTATGATATTACGTGATGCGTTAAATGTATATAAAATTAAAATTATTGTAAGTATTAGATTTTAATTTATTGTAATAAATGTTAACACAGACGATGTAAAATATTTTATACTAAAGTACGAATGTATTAAACTTTGTTTTTATTCAATTTAAAATTTTACAAGGAAATGAATACGAAGTATCTGTTTAACTCCTATTAATTAAACGAAGTTATCGATTTAATAGTTATAGGGGTTCGTATTATAGAACATAGACAAAGAGATATTAACTTAACGGTATAAAATATCTTGAATGTGTTGTAGAGTTTCAGTTTCCACAGAGTCGCGAATCCAGACATAACCCACAAGAATTGGTGCAACCTTGTAATCTAATCTTTCTCTGGGTGTCTTGAGTTTTTGATTCTTTCCATTGGAAGAAAGTGAAAATGAAAAGTGATTGCTGTAACTGAAAATGCGTTTGAACGTCACAAATGCTTTACTATCATCACTCCCACTCGCTTTACCCTCTTCCTACGCTCTCTTCGCCTCTTCCAAATTCAAATTCACATTCTCACTCAAAGTTTGCATTCGCGTTCGCGCTCTCAACACCTTATCCTCTCTCCCAACAACTCGCCACGACGACTACGATGATTTGTTCGCCCCTATTCCCCCTCTCCGCCCCGCCGACAAAGCCATCAACGCCATCGAAAGAATCGCCCTACGGTTGCGGAACTTAGGGTTAAACTCCACCGACCACGCCGACGACGATGATTTCCTGCGTCGCGAATGGCTTCGTCCCGACGAGGCGCTTTTACCGTGGGACAAGCGAGAAGGGGAAGAGTACGAGGAGCACGCGGAGCACGCGGAGCACGAGGAACACCAGAAGGAGAAGCTAAAGAAGAGGAGTGTTAATGCAGCGACACTGGCGGTTAAAACGCTGGAGGAGGAGGAGCTGCGGCGGTTGCGGACACTGGGAATGAGTCTTAAGGAGAAGGTCACTATCCCCAAAGCTGGGCTGACGCGAGCCGTGCTCGACAAGATTCACCGTCAGTGGAGCAACTGCGAGTTGGTGAGACTCAAGTTTCACGAGCTTCTTGCTCAGAACATGAAGTTGGCTCATCAAATTGTCGAGGTTTTTTCCTTCACTATGCAATCCCTATTTGTGTTAATAACTAATGTTCTTGTGTTTGAGTGATGAGCATTTGCAAAATTGATTTTAAATAGAATTGATTGCGAAATTGAGTTTGGTTAAAATTGGTAATTTACATTTTGATATTTTATTGTAATAGCAAGTTAATAGTACAATTCAACATTCTGAATAAGATTTTTTATTTAATGCAAGTCACCTACAGTTTTTTAACTTAAATTTAATTTTAGTTTCGGAATCAAATTCACAACATGAAACCAAACATATGAACATTTAGTTAAAATTACTTTAGTCAATATGATTTTTGAATGATTCAATGTGAATCCTAGCACCTGCTTAGGGTTGGTGTGGGAAGGGATATTATCATGTTGTGTTGAATGTTGAATAATTTGTGAACTGAATTGTTGTGGCCTTGCGCAGTGTAGAACTAGAGGGTTAGTTATATGGAGGTCGGGGAGTTATATGTGGGTGTACCGAGGTAGAAATTACCAAGGGCCGATGCAACCAATTGAAAAGGAAGGAGATGATCGAATTCCTGTGCCAGCAGACGGTGACACAGCGCTGTTACTGGCAAAGAGTGAGGCAGTTTTCTGGAAGGAGGAGAACATGACGCCTGAAGAAGTGGAGTTTAACAGGATGCTTGATGGCTTTGGTCCACGTTTTGTTGAATGGTGGGGCACCGGAATACTTCCAATTGATGCTGATTTACTTCCCCCCACAGTTCCTGGTTACAAGACGCCTCTTAGGCTTCTTCCTGCTGGAATGCATCCACGAATGACCAATGATGAACTCACGAATATGCGGAAACTTGCTAAATCTCTTCCATGTCACTTTGCCTTGGGTAATGTTTGGCTGCTATACTGTTTTGTTTAATTTTTGTTCCTTTCACTAATATGAGTTTTGTGCTGATCCTTATGTAGGGAGAAATAGAAACCTTCAAGGTCTGGCTTCTGCTATTCTCAGGCTTTGGGAGAAAAGTTTGGTTGCAAAGATTGGAGTCAAGCGTGGTATTGTGAATACAAACAATGAACTGATGGCTCAGGAGCTGAAGGTTCGTGCTCTGTAATTTCGTATTTGGTTTTAGTTGCTTGTGCAATTGACTATGTGTAAAGAAGAATATATATTGTGGACAGAGTACTGACTGTTGAGTTGAAAATGTGTAATGGGTTGCTGAGCCTAATAAAATGGAAAGACTGAACGATTGAATTATTATAAATAATGGTGCAGTTAATATGTCAAAGGCCACTTAAGTCTTCAATGGTGCATACCAAATCTGATATTTGTTTGAATTAAGTATCCCTGATTCTTTTTCTGAAGCTGTTGGCTATAGTTTTGGTTAATTGAGATATAATAACCAATATTCACCATCAAAATTTACAATTTCTTTATGATTTTATCTTTGAGAATTAGTTGTTTTGCGTGTTCCATCAAGTTTTTCAGCTAGGAAATAATAAAACGAAGTGTAATGAAAAAAATTTGATATACTTGAGCTAATCCATTTTCTCCAATTGTTGTTGTCAAGATATCATTCACTAGGTAGCGTTGAACTATTTTTATTTTCTCATACAAATGACATTATATTGAAGATGCTAACCTGTTTTTCTGCATTGACTCTGTGTTGTAAATGCTAAATTTTATTTACATAGTCAAATGGTGCATTCATTTGTCGCTAACTCATGCTCATCGACTAGTTTTGTTTTTCTTACATGGTGCAGAAATTAACAGGAGGTACTTTACTCCTGCGGAACAAATATTACATTGTAATATATCGTGGGAAGGACTTTGTTCCAACCAGTGTGGCTACTGTTATTGCTGAAAGACAGGAAATGACAAAACATGTGCAGGATGTTGAGGAGAAGGTGCGGTGCAAAGTTCATGACATAGCTCCTTCAAGGGAAGATGAATCAAAATCCCAAGCAGGATCATTGGCTGAGTTCTATGAGGCTCAAGCATGCTGGGGAAGGGATATATCTACTGAAGAACGTGAGAGGATGAGGCAAGAGGTTGCCAAAGCCAAGAATGCTAAGCTTGCCAAAAAAATTGAATGTAAACTAGCTCTTGTAAGTATCTACTGGTTTTGTGAAGGTTATATGCTTGGGAAAGTAATTGTGTTATATTGAGAGTGCCTTGCTTGTTGGAATCAAACTGGAGTTGTTTGCTTCACACTTTCACTGTGAAGAGACTTGTTGGAATATTCTGAAGATTACCATTAGATTGTTGGGTCATTATCTGTGGATCTCCTTTCGTTGGAACTCCTTTCGTTGTCATAATTTTCGTTGGATCTCCTTTTGTTGCAAGATCTTGACTTGTTGGAGTTAAATACTATAACCTACTTTTAGGTTTCCAAAAATTTAGGATGTTATGTTTGCCTTTTAGGGGTTATATTTTAGTGATGAAAGCTTTGGAATGGACCTTTCAATAATTTAGTGTAGAAAAAAATATTTAACGACCCTTGTCATGCAGTCTATAAAGTTCAGCTTGACATCAGGGGCTTTTGAATCTTAGAAATGTGATAACTTGCGTGCATTAGTCTTTAGTAAAACTCAGCATCTGATCCTTTAATGGAACCATGACATGAGAAGTGGCACTAAAAAGGGCATAAATATTGATAAGACAGATAGCCCTAGGTTGGAATTCTGGATTTGTGTCTATCTAAATCCTTCAAGTTTCAACTTATCATTTTACTTGTTGCTGGGGTACATGCTTGTCTTCTTGCAGTTTTATAAAGTTCAAGTTTAATTTTAATTTGCTATATTAATATTTAAAACTCCAATTGCATGAACAGGCCCAAGCCAAAAGGCTTAGAGCAGAAAATCTATTAGCGAAAATAGAAGCATCTTTGGTTCCAGTTGGCCCTGATTATGACAAGGAAACAATCACAGATGAAGAACGTGTTATGTTCCGTTCAGTTGGTTTAAGAATGAAAGCATACTTGCCACTTGGTGAGTAACATGTTGCTGTATAAAAGTTTCTTTATTACAATGATGCCCAGTATGAACAGCTGTTAATGATAATCTGCAGGTATACGTGGTGTTTTTGACGGTGTCATTGAGAATATGCATTTGCACTGGAGGCATCGAGAACTTGTTAAATTAATAACAAAACAAAAGACCCTTGCTTTTGTTGAAGACACAGCTAGGTTACTGGAATATGAGAGTGGTGGAATACTAGTAGCAATAGATAAAGTTCCTAAAGGATTTTCTCTTATTTACTATCGAGGAAAGAATTATAGGCGACCTGTGACTCTAAGGCCTAGAAACCTTCTAACAAAGGCAAAGGCATTGCAGCGGTCAATAGCCATGCAACGGCATGAGGTTCCAATTTTATTTTATTTATTTTTTTAAATTACATATCTATTTTTCTCATTTTTGTATCTGGTGTATCGTTTGATCTTGTATAACTTGTGCAGGCTCTGAGTCAGCATGTTACTGAATTGGGGGAGAAAATAGAAAAAATGAAAAAAGAACTCGTAAGTATTTACTTATCATAATTTCATTATCATGTTTACCTAAATGGATTAATTGGTCGCATGTAAAGTATTCACTTATCATGTGCTTCCATTTTAACGAGAAACAATAACACCTGCATGTAATATTTTCTTGTAATTGTAATTCAGTTTCTTATAAAATGGGTTACCAACTTTGGAATCTTATATGGAAAACGTCTAGTGTCCAGTGAGATTTTTATGATTAAATTTATTATCATATATGAGAGAGGCTTAAGATGAGAACGATTGACGAAAAGAAACTAAAATGCAAAATTAGTTTTTTATCAGAGTGAAAATTAACTATCTGCTGGTGGGGTTGTTCTGCAGGGTGAGGATGAATTCTCTGACGGAGATGACAATTATGGTGATTTCAATGGCGAGGAATACAGTGATTACAATGATAAGAATTCTGAATTTTAGAACTTTGAAAATGACGGGTTTCTTATCTATGAAGACAGGTTTACATTTCGCAATGAAGTTAGTTCCTCCTGAGTGACTTCTGGCATTGCCTGCAGCCAGCTAGGTATATATAAACTCTGCTTTCGATCGCTTATAGGTTCATAATTGTGATTTTCATATACTGAATTTTAAAACATTGATCTCAAATTTTCTTTTGAGGCTATTTTGGTTTTTTATAGTCGACATAGTCTTTTCCTTTTAATTGACAGCATAGTATCTTGGGTTATGAAGAGGCAGGTTTGCAGACAGCAGTTTGAATGGATGGTGTGTCTGCAGTCAAGAATGGAATATCTGGAGTCCTATTCCTTCGAAGTTCTGGAATTTGACATATGCCTACGAAATCCATCGCCACTTATATGCCTGTTGAACTCTTGAGGCATGGATAAGTAATGTTTTCTTGTACTTGTTATTCTGACCCCATGCCTTTCCGATGCTTTTCATTCTTCTTAGTGCTAGGTATACCCCAAATATAACTAGATAAGCTTATATATTTGTAAATTATTAGATGCATGCTTGTTAACCTAATAAATAAAGTTAAACATCAGGCTTGTCTTTGTAAATGAATCGTGCTCACACATGACATTGCTAACTCATAATTAATATACAATTTTATTTAGGTCAAAGTTGATAACTGTTTCTGTATATTAGTTAAGAAATTAAAGATAAGAATATTTTAGTAAAAGTATTATGACTAACTTTACTTTGATTTTTAATGCACGTGTTACTTTTAATTAAAGCGTTATGGATATTTTAACCAGTATTACAGACACTGATTAGAACGACAATTTTATTATCTACAAAAAAAATTCATATTTTAAATCCAGGTTGATGTTTATATTAGAAACAACTATTTATATTCCCAAACTTGAACTCGCATTTCTTCAACATATCTTTATTTGTATGGTTTCTGCGTATCCAAATAACATGCTTCTCTTATGTTAATATTGAATGTTATTAAGTTATTGTATTTAAAATTTTCACATTTTGTGAAAAAAGTAAACAAAAATTAATAACGGATTTTACTAACCATAATAAAATATTATAAGTTGTATATTCCAAGTTTCATTATCACTGATAGCTTGTCTAAATTTTTCATCTATCAAAGTCAGACAGTCGTAAACATAAAAATTGAATAATTTGTAAGAATATTTATTTGGAAGATATAACTTTAAGCACTTGATTGAATAGTATTGAAGAAAATATTCTAATATCATGTTTATTTCTACTTCTATGGCTGTGTACATTATTTTACGAAGTTTGTTAGTAGAAAACCAGTTATTGTCATAATTATTAACATAAAAATCAGTTATTGAAATTTATGTTGAAATTGTAAAAGAAAAAAAGAAAGTAATAGAATGATATTTTCTTATTATCCTACTACCAACCGTGCTTGTCATTATTTGTTAGGCAAGAACCAAGAACAAGGAATAGTATAGTCTTTCTTTGGACTATTAGATTAGAGAAGAAGAAAACATAAATAAAATATTTGAGTAGAGTTATTGATATAATATTTAAAGATAAATGAAATAGAACAAATAAGATAAAAAACTAAAATTAAAAACCCTCTTTAATTAATATAAATATTTATATATAATAGAAGAAAATACTGTATTCAATCAAACACTAAAACTATGGGATTTAATTATTCAGTTATATAACACAATTATTTATTATTCTAAAAGCTAAATATTATCTCAAATATCATTCAATAATTAAAAATTACTTGTAATTAGAGTTTTAATAAAAGAACTTTCTTGTATATTTCTTTCTTTATTACCTTTTTGTTCATTTATCCTTTATAATAATAATAATAATAAAATTATTATTATCATCACTTTTTATGATTTATTAAAAACTATGTAATAGAAAAATAATCTAAACAATTTTTTAGTGAGAGTACACCTATAAATAAAAGTACGTATAATTAGTCGTATAGTACCCAGTTTGGTGTTGGAGTTTCTAATTGGTACCCGGTTTATAAAAAGTGTCAATTGCGTACCCAAATTAGTTTAAGTGCACTAATTGAGTCCATACCGTTAAATGTTCCCAAACGGCGTTTAGGAAGTGGTGAGGTGGCAGTGTAGAAGGAATACGTGTCAAATAATAACAGATGACTGGTTGAAATTATAATTGTACAGTGTTCCACATGGTATTTATATTTAAAGAAGATTGACCCTCATTTTTCATTATCTTCTTCCTCTCCTATGTTCTGCCCTAATCCAGTTTCTTTTTCATCAATATCCGGACAGTTTGTTGTGCCCTAATTCAGTTTGTTCTTCCTCTTGTTTTGTGTGTTTTTGTTTTTATTTTGTAAGCAACGGAGTGGTGGCAATGATGTATTTAAAGGGTGCAATTACTTTTGTATTCACCTTATCAGCCAAGGCCTCCTCACTATCTCCAACACAAACTTCTTCATTACCCACACCATTCTCCTATCAGCCAACTCCTCTTCACCATTCCCAACACAAACATCTTCATTAGCCACTCCATCCTTGCACTCAACAACAACTTGTTCTCCAATATCCCCAACTTCACAAAAATCAACCCTAACATCAAAACCCTAATCACTAAATCAGAGAAAAACACAATACCAACCTTTCGTTATCAATGGCCCGCAAGTCGCTCTCAAGTCTCCACTTCAGTGTTCGAAAGTCGCCTTCAATTTCTCCACCACTTCGCGAAGAATCCTCCACCAGTTCGTCTCCGCTGCGTCACCTTTCCCTAATTTCACGTTTTTATTACATGCTTCTGCGACTTCTTTTTTAACTTCGTCGCCCTTTTTTTTTTAATTTTCGTTCTTTTATTTTTTAAAATTTTCATTACAAGACATATTTAATTTTCTTCCCCAGCTTTCCACGTCATTAAAAATTAATCTCCACGTGTTCCAAATTTAATTCACAGACTAACCAGTATCAGTCAACGTTAACCTTTCTAACAGCGTCAACTTAAATGGACTCAATTGGTGCACTTAAACTAATTTGGGTACGTAATTGACATTTTTTTTAAACCGGGTACCAATTAGAAACTCCAACACCAAACTGGGTACTATACGACTAATTATACCATAAAAATAATAACAAAAATACAAGAGAGAGAAATTTAGTGTGATTTGCCACATCATAGATTTAATATTCAAAATGTAATTTTTTTTATAAGAAGTGTAAACCTTCATAATTTTCTTTTTTTACAAAGTGCTAAACTTTTTCTGCATTTTTTTATATATTGAAAATCTTCTTTTACAATGTGTTTATAAACAAAATTGCAAATCTTCTTGACATAATTTTAATTTGCAAATCTTACAATGATACATAAAATCTAAACTTCTAATACACTCACAAGATTTATTAATTTGTAGTAAAAAAATTAAAAAATAATTCTTTATTTTTTTATCAATGAATAACACAAAAATAATGAGATGTAATGAGGGCTAGAGTGATAAAATATTAATTCGTGTTATTTTTGGATGTTAATAATAATAGTAATAATATACTTTTAATTGTATTACATTTGTTTCACTTTACTTTTCTGAAGTAACTATTTTTTATGATTTTATTTTTCTGTGGTAACTTAACATCCCTACAAAACAGTGAAAAAGTTGATTTGGTTGAATGGAGAAAAAAGTGCTTAGAAGAATAAATGAAAAATTTGTATTTGACTTAGGTGATATATAACATTTTATATAATATATTTAAAAATAATTTTTTTAAACATAAAATTTAAAATAATTTGATATAAATAATATTTTTACAAGTATAAACTAAAATTGAAAATATAATAAAAATATAATAAAAAAAAAATTATATTTAAAATAAAAATATATTAAAATAAATTAATTTACAAATATCAAAAATTTAAAATGATTAAATTTATTTTATTTATTATTTTAATTATTTATCTTGTTATATTATAACACGTAGTAATTAGAAACTATTGTATTTTATTTATTATTTTAATGTTTTAATTTTAATTATCTATTTCTATAATATAAAAACATATATTAATAAATTTAATAATATAGTTATTAAAAATTATTGTTTTTTATAATTTAACCAATTATATAATCATATATAATAATAATAAATATTACCAACATAATTAACCGTAATATTAATATAATTTATTATGTGCTAAATATTTTATTATTAATTATGATTTTTTTTTTTCACAACTCTTTTTCATCGAAATTATTATAATGAAAAGTATGTTGCTTAAAATTCTTTTACTATCTTATCTTTAGACTTTTAACTACTAATTAGAATTAAATAATCATTAATTACTCATTTACTTTCCTATCAAATCTCACACATCACATTAAATTAATTTAGCTTTGTTTCAAAGTAAAGTAATGTAGTACACAGAAAATTACAATTACATATATTTGTACAAAATTCATGTCTCAATGATAGGTATTATTGTGTTCTCTTTTTCATTTCAATTTTTTTTTTATCTTTCTTGTTCTAACTAAATCTTTAAGCTTTCTTGTATAAGAAATCTAAAAAAAAATATTTTCTCGCCTCCACCATTTTATATTTGAATATTGTTTTTACGTGTGAATAATTTTTTTTTTCATCTTATAGAAAGTTTTATTCTCTATTATATGTGCTATCTCTCGATATTTGTATGATTATAGAAAGCTTCATTATTTCAACAAGAGAGTAAAATGAATATAACAGTTCAGACACATATAATCTAGCTTTTCAATTTAAAAATAATAATTAACTAAACTTCATCTACATTATTTGGATATTAGTGGAAACTATATAGTACAGTCTTGGATGCAACTGTTCTGCAAGGATTCCTAACATTTTTTTCCTTCACCACTGAGAAGGCCAATAAACTTTGAGAGATTACAACAATGCATAACATCAAGAGTTGAGTCTGGATTAACAACGTTTAAGAAAGTGGTTCCATTATTGAACTTAGAAATGGAACCACTTTCATCTACAGCACAATAATTCACAAGCTAGGTTTACATGATTTACACAGGCACTTCACCAAATGGAGTCCATATTGAATGGTTGCTCCTGCAGTTCTAAAGCTGTGGAAGAAGCTGAGACACTGAGATTTGGAGTGAGATTATCATTATGAGTTCCAATATTATTGTGAGGAAATGTTTGAGGAACGTAGGTTGCAAAGTGATCACTGGTTGCAGCTTCTCTCTGTTGATAAGAATTCCTATTCCTAAGCTGCAATGCCCTGAGAAGCAATGAATTCACAGAAAGGTTTGGATTCAGCAACAACCCAGAAGGCCATGGAAGAGATGGAAGCTCAGTTGCAGAAGGCCAATTCATGGCCAAGTTCATGTTTGTGCTCACATTGCTGGGATCACCACTGTTGTAAATTTGTGCTGCAACACTTGATGAATTTGCAATGCTATTCAGATTTGGTAGGTCTGCATCACCAAATTCATTCACCATTGAATCTTCAGATGGTTGAGAAGATGATGTCTGCTGTGGTTTCTTTGGTGCTGAGCTCTTCTGGAAGACTCTGCAAATCACCCATTCTTCCTGCAAAAGTTAACAAAATCATGCAAAACTCAATGCGTGTTTGGTTTTAAGTCAAAATAATGTAGAATTGGTTAAAATAGATGTTTGGTTTGTTAGTGATACATTTATTTAATGATGTTTAAAAGCTGATTATGTTGCTGTAAAAGATATATATGTGTTGAATATTCAAAATAAGTTTTTGTATACACAAATGCCACATTTTTCAAACTCAGTTATTGCATGTGCTTTCTTGACGCACACATGCATATGCATTAGAATATTTCAAGAAAATGGTATACCCATGATGCATCTAATCTAATTTACGTAATAAATTTAAGAGTGTTTGATTTTTCATTTTGCAATATATGTCTTTTGAACTCGCATAATGATTTTTTTTTTCTCTTTAGTAGCTGTCCTTAAAGAAAAAACTTTTCAATTAATATCCTTAAAGAAAAACGTTTAATTAATAATTATTTTTCTCTGTCTACATTAAGTATAATAAGATATTTGAACATTATTGGTAATTAAATTATCGAAAACTTTCAACACCAATAATTTTATATTTTACTTTGTATTTATATTATGAATGAAACATTCTGCTATGAATTAAATGAATATTTTTGAAAATTGATGTCTTGATATTTGTTGATAGTATATGTGAATTGATTTACTTACCTTAGAAGATCTATAGGGTTGCTTGTTTTGAAGTCTATATTCATGCATAACCCAGTTACTTTTCTCACCCCTTGGAGCTCTACCCATGTAAAACACCAGAGTTTTCTTCATCCCTATCAGAACTCCACCACCAAATATCTCCTTATCTTTTCCGGTGGTTTTCCAATACCCTGATTCTGTGGCTCGGTTCGTTCGAAGCCCCGTTGGATATTTCCGATCTTTCAGGCTGAAGAAATACCATTCCTTCTCCCCCATCGAAGCCTTACCTATTTCATATCACAACCATCAAATTTCTCACTTATTCTTATTCATATACATGCATGCACCTCAAAACTAATGCTCAACAGCAGAAGACAACGCAGAAAAATTCGGAAAAATGGTGATAAAACTACGTATTTACATATGATGAAGAAGGAAGAAAGCAAAAGGGTTGTCAAATTTACTTGAATAACGTACAAATGAGGAAATTGGTCTGAAGAATACCAAGTTCGTTCACTCATATAATTAAGCTTCTGATGATGATGAAAATTTATACACAGAAAGGTATCGGTTAAATCAATATTGCTCATTGTATTTTCTGTGATCTTTTGACTTTGTAAAATATCTTGCAAATAAGTTGTAACCGTAAATCAAAGGACATGTATAAGCTCTTGCAAGATATAAAATAACCAAACCAATATTAATAAAGAGAGAGATGATGATGAAGAAAGAAGAGTAAAAGTACCTGGGAGGTCCCAAGGTTCAGATTTATTGAGATCAACAACTGCGACAACCTTGGATGTGAAGCTAACATCAGACACTTTCCTTAATAAATAATATGTTATGAGTTCTTCATCTGTAGGATGGAACCTGAACCCAGGAGGTAGCTTTTCTTCCATCTTCTTAATTGCGAGCCCAATTAATTAACCACCTCCTAATGGATGGATTCCTTCGACACTCAAAAAGTTAACAACTTCTTCACAACCAGTACGGAAAATAGATCATCAAAATTTTCATAACCTCTTTTTCATATCATCACCAAGAACACACTCTTATAAATGGCTTCTCCACTTTTCACAACTTGCATCCACACATAGTTTTCATATTATTATTTTTAATAAATACATGCACATCTAACTCTTTGACAAACATGAACTCTCCCAAAACCATATGTAGTTTTTTTCTTCCTGTATATTAATTTTAAATAACTATATATCAAGCTTCGGTTACGTATATCGTGGATTCCAATACTACCACTTTGTTTTACGCGTATTTACTAACTCGAACCAAGAGTAAAAATAGTGGAATATCATGCGTTGTGTTATAGTCAATAATCCACCCAAAAAAACAAAAAAGTGTCATAATCAAGTAATGTGTGTGAAGGGATGGGAAAATGTGTAGTATTTATTAGGAAGGCTAGTTGCAATTATTTGTGCACGAGGGGGTTGAGTCTATGTTACACCCTAATTGGGATATAGATTTTCTTCTACTATGATCCTCTTCAACTACCTTCACCCATTTCTACCCACCAAAACCTTTGCCAAACTTCTCATATAGTCCAATCACAACGTGTGCTTAATTCAAACCACATTCTCTCTCATTCTAGATGCTATACCTACATATATATGTATCAAACAGTGCCCAATACCTACCGTTATTACTCTAAATTCTAACAAAATTACTCTTATTGTACGCAAATTAAATCATCTTCTTTAACCAAAACCAAGTTTCATGTGTATAAAATGTTAGGTTTATAGAGGAGAGAGTTTCACCGAAGAGAACAAACACCAATAAGACCTGAGCCCAACTATATAAGACATTGATACCATTCTCAACCTAAAACTTTAAGGCAATGGATTTATGAGTTTGTATTCTTATATAGTGCTCTACTTTCTCATTTCTAATCAATATAAAACTTAAACTTACACTTAAATTCCTACCATAATACTACCTCTTACATTGATTAATCGGTATTAGGAAGTCGGTATTAGGAAGTGGTGTTTATGTGAACTATTCACATACAATTATTATTTATTTTGGTTATGTTTACGTCGACTAATATTACTACGAGTGGTTAAAATGGTCACCAACCTTTGGCTTGTAGGGTAAACGTTTCCGTTGGACCTTTTCAATCGTATTTCATGGCTAATCTTCAAACCATCCCAAATTTCAATCCTACCCAAAACTTTGCGAATCCCTCATTTTCTGCATTTTTTTTTATGAACATGAGGATTCTAGAACCACGCACATTATTCATCTACACTTTCATGTTGTTTTACTCGCTTTCTCATTCGTTATACATAGGAATGGGAACAAACAACCGATCTAAGGGAACACAAGCTCATTGTCCTAATTAAGTCAAATAATTACACAATGAATGTTATTCTTCCCAACTTCGTGTGTCTCACTTCACACTTTTCTCTCTTAAATTACAATAATCGGGGTTAAAGTTTACGAGAATAAAATTATCTGAACTAATTACCATCATACTCTTTTTTTTTTAGTTTCTACCAAAAGTGGCCTATATATACGTCGATAGTAGTAATCACTAATACTTTATTCGTACTTTCTTTACAAGTCATTCAATACAATAATTTTTAACTCAAACATACAAACAATAGTATCATTTCTAATTTTTTTAAATATAATTTTTAAGTCTAACTTAATATTATAAAATGATATGCAAATTTTTCTCATTCTATATACCAAAGATATACATTTTAAGTATAAAACTAATTATTAAAAATATTATGATAACTATGAAATTTCGATGACAATGATACATTAGGTCTAACAAATAAAAAAATTTATTATAATAAATTTTGAATAACTTGATATCATATTTAAAAAATAAATTTTAAATTTAACTTAACGGTTAAACGGTATAAATTTGTATATAATTATCTCCTTCTGAAGTGTCATGGTAGAGCTGTGGAAGCAGTAATGCGATAGTTGAGTTGTAGTTCTTGATGAATGAATTGTTTAGCTTAATTATGACAAAGAAATATGATTAATTCAATTTGATATATTAGAATTAGGGTTTTTAATTGTAATTACTTTGTGGAGACTGCAGCAGCAAGGCAGAGAAGACCGCCATCACGATTTGATGTTAAGATCCGGAATGATCTTAATGACACAACAATTTTCAGTTGCAACCATTGTTATAAAATTTATCTTTACACTTTTTTTCTTTTATCAGTTAACCAACCAAACCCTATATTCAGGTTGAATAATATTATGACAAAAATAACCTTTTCTCCCCTTCATTTAACTTTTAACTAACCGTGTTATTTGGGATTTGGACTTTTCTAGTAGATTTTTTTTGTGTTATTTATTTATTATGCCTTCAAAACTATATTGATGGTGACTGATTTTAAAATATATTAAAAATATTTTTAAAGTATTAATATAATATATTTTTAATTAATGATTAGCAGAAGGACAACACAACAAATTCAATAGAAAATTTATACTCATTTTTCTGTCATTTTTTTTTGCATTTAAGTGATTGTATCAATGGATATTATAATCGATCAAATTTTTTTGTTGAATTTAACGCAATCACATTTCTAAGATTAAATTTTGTAATCCATTAGTTAATTCAGAATAACTGTAATAAGTCGTGTTTGGCATTGGATTGCAATAACATCTTTAGATTTAAGCTATTTTGATTAATCCAGGTTTAATTTTTCTAACTGCTTTATTTCTACCGTAAATATTCGCAACCACCTTCCCTGCAAACTATGTTAATTTTTTTTTTCAATACATATATGATTAAATCTCCTATAAAGTTAATTAGCAATTTACACTAACCCTGTGCTCAAACGTAACTGCAGTACTGGAGTGAGTGATTAATCACAATATCTACTAAGCCGGTCTAACTTAGTTGTAATTGACTTTATATTAACTTTTAATGATATTTATGAATAAAAAATGTATAATGTCTTATTTTGTTTTAGTAAAATATTATCTATATATATATATATATATATATATATATATGTGTGTGTGTGTGTGTCGCAATCAATTTTTAATTTTTAGTAAAACAAAAAAAAAAATTAATTGGTCTTCCAAAAATATTTATAATTGCATTGTTAATTAGATGCTAATATAGATATTGCTATATGATATTTGTAACCTATTAATTTATTATATATTTTATTTAGGTACTTCTGAATTTTAATGCTAATATAATTTTGAAAAATTGATTGATCTTAATATAACATATATAGTTTTTTCTTTGGATGTTGTTTAAATAGGTTGATTATCAGCTAAATGCTTAACTAAATATTGTCATTCTAGAAAAATTATAGTGACGTGGGAGTTAGTAATAAATGACTTCGTTTGCATTATTTTGAGTTAAAATATAGTTTTTAAATATAAAATTGAAATAAAATAGTTCAATATTAATATATTATTATATATTATTAAATAAGAGAAAAATAAATAAACCTAAAGCCTTAAAAGTGACATATTGTTTTAAATAAATTACAAATTCATATTAGTTTATAATGTTACATTATAATTAATGTAACATGATTATAATTAAACATAAATTAAAAATCATAGTAGCATATTACTTTTTCAAATGATATTACTAAAATAATTTTCTTTTTGTTTTATTGCAACAGATAAATAATTAATTTAGGAACAAATTAAAAGTAAAAAATTAATGCGTCATTGAATACTGAAAATATCAATTAATTTGAATTGTTTTTAAAATATTAAAGCTACATTAATTTTGAGACGGAAAAGGTATTAACTAACTTATATATGTAAGTAAACGGAAAAGGTGTTAACTATATATAAATAATTTACCGATGCTTTAACTATCGTAAATTCAAATTACAATTACTACAATGTATCAATTAGAAATTATCTACTGAATATAAACTAGTTTTCTTACTATTGTTTTATCTTAATTACAGTTTAATAGTTTTTTTTTTCTAATTAAGACAAATATTAAGCATGCGAGTTTTAAAATAATTTAAATTTTCAACAAAAGTAAACTATCATCTAAAGGTTCTCTTTCCAAGCTTCCTGTAAAATTATTTATTTTATGAACAAATACTTTTTTTTTTTACTTTTTCGTATGAAGAAAGATTATAGGTAAACGAAAATATGATCTATATATTGTCAATAGAAATTGATTAACATTGAAAACAACCGGCAATAAATTAATTGGTCTTAATATCTTTGAGAAATTTAAACAACAAAATAAATGGAAAAAATTTAACAATTGAAATTCTTTTGATTCGTGAGGATGTTGAATGTTGGAACTTAAGTTCTTCAAACTTATTAATAATCTTTTCTTCCGTGGTGTGTTGCTAAATTCATTATTATGAATGGTGGGCCAATCAAGACTTTAATGTAATATGCTGCACGTAACATCCACCACGAAGCTCAAACTTTTGGTTCATTTGTGTATATCTATAAACAAAGATAAAAAAAAATTAATAAAAAAACATAGTATGATGTCTCAATTCTTATAACATGTAGCTTATTCATTCTTTTTATCTTCATTATTAGAATTGTTATCATTTTGAACGTAAGGTTAGAAGAAATCGTTAACTTCGAGGAGAGATCGTTAGGAATAGTTCAAATGTAAGTCAATGTCCTACATTGGATAGAATAAATAAAGTTGAACACTAAATAAAAATAATGATCCATAATACCATTGACTTAATATTTTGATGTTAAAGTGGTGTCAAATGTCTTATAAGTGTAAAACATGTTATATAACCATATGGAACCACAATCTTTTAATATGATTATAACCATAATCCATATATAACTAAAACATATGAAAGAATATATAACCCGACGAGATAGTACCACTTAATAATTTCTCTCAAGTGAATGGGATATTTGATCAACTAAGTAACTCAATTTTTTTTTTCCAATTATATGTTTCTTGAAGTTATTGTGCATTAGATAACAACAAATAGGTTGGGTAAACTCTAAATAATAATCATATAATTAATTAATATCACTTTTTCCTTCTGCAACCTGCAATCTTAGTAACCACGTTAAAGACAAGGATCAATAAAGAGAGCATTGGCACAAGAATTCGCAAGTGACACACCCAACGCTATTATCTTTTCCCAAATGGATCTTTATTCAATCAATAGGTAAGGAATAATATTAAACAATAAAAAAAAACTATTTCCTGTTTTGGAATAGGAAGAATCAGAACTCAGAAACAATATCTATCGAGTTAAACAATGTATGAATTCGAAGTACTTCTTCTCCAAGATTGTCTTGTGATGTAATTCTTTAATAAAGTGCACTTCATGTTTGTCTACCTATGCGTGTGCCTCGGTTTTGGTCTCTTCTTTTGCTTTTTGTTCTTCTACCAAAAAGGACCTCTTACACTGGGATTTTCTACTTCAAATACACACAACAAAACGTTACCTGGGTACTTTATTCATTAAAAGTAGAATAAATATTATACCCCTTGCGTTATTTAATTCAAAAATATTACATAATAATAGCTTACACATTACAATATTTTTGATTTGTCTATTTTTGTAATTCCGGACAATTTTGTCTCAAGATATGTAAAAAAACCCTTGATAAAATAATATTACAATTTGCATGCTATGCTCCTGCTAGAAGACTCGTAGATGTTGTTGTAAGAAAGAAGAGATTCTAAAGCATGTGAACTTGACGACAGGTTTGTGCTTGGTGCTTAGGGCTTATAACCATTTGGGGGATATTAGAGATTTTGACATTTGAGATTTGTTATTGTTGACCTAGAAGGATACATATTACGAAAGCAACTCAAGGCCACTTAGTAAAGAACTTGCTTTGCTAAGTGGTGGAGTCCTCTGAAGCTCACTTTGGAGCCACCACAAAGAAAATGCTGCTATGTCCCAAACAAGATGCACTTCTTAAACTATTCTACAATGTCTCAAACCCTCTTCACCTTCTCTTTCTCCTTCTCTTCTCCTCTGCCATTTTCCTTCTCACCTTCTTAACCTTCACAGGCAGATACCCCTTCATCCAAAGGTCTTCTCCATTTCTCTATTCTCTATTCTCTTCACTACACATTTTCTTCTGCCTTCGCACTCTCACTTGTTCCTTTTTTCTTTCTATGCACCAGGGATCAAGAATATGAATATGTGTACACCGAGGATGAAGAAGAAGAAGAAGAAGATACTCAAGAAGGGTATTCTTGTGTTGATTCCACCGAGGGAGAGAACATCACTTGTGGGAAAGAAGTTCCTGTGTTTGTGCACAATGAGAGGCATCAAAGGACTCACTCTTATTCTGAAGAGTTCATAAGCCCCAGAGAGAGCTTGAATGAAGAGTCGGAAGAAAAACATTATTCTGAAACGTTGTCTCTCCATAAGTCTCCACAAGTCTCTGACTTCGACAAAGAAGAGGCAGAAACGGTTGAAGAAGACTTTACAGCAAGAGATTCTGATTCTGTTCCAAATTCTACCCAAAACGCTTACAAAGGAAAAAAAACCCATGACGGTATCTCCTTACGTATCACCATTTTATATCAGTGTTATGGTAAAAAAACATTATATATATATATAACTTTTGGATTTAGTTAAACTCCAATTCTAACTTTTTCAAGCTTATCAGATGACTTGCTATCAATCATGCAAAGTTTAAATTCGAGATATTCATTGGTAAATGTAAACCTTATGAAACCAGTTTTTCGTTGAGTTAGGCCTAAATCCATCTTTAAGATTATAGTTGTGGTGATACTCTTACATGCTCCATTTCTACAAGGTAAAGTTTCTGATGTTAGTTACTTTATGCAGATGATCACGTTAGCGTTGAAATTATTAGAAACAAGAAGGTGCAAGAGCCAAACCTTGCAAGGGATGAGAGATTCTTTGTTTTTGCTTCTACCCAGCTGCAGAGTAAGAAGTTGATGGTTGAAGAGAAGGATGACGAGTCCTCTAAATGGAAAAGCTCCATCAATTGCAGGGATTCCGAGACTGAAGATGCATTTTCTTCTTCATCCAGAAGAAGTTGCCCCAAGTGGGAATCATACACATTGTTCCAAAAATATGATGAAGAAATGGCAATTCTAGACAGAATCAGTGCACAGAAACTTCATGAAACAGGTAACAACCATTTCCTAATTCCAAGTGCATTATTTATGAGCAAAATTATTAGGACATACACATTTTGTTACACACTTGTAATTCAATTTTTCAGAGTCATTAAGGTCCATTCAAATGTCTCCAAGATCAATGTCAGAGCGTATCGTGTACAAGTTTCAGACTATAAATAAGAAACCTGCTGATGTTGGTCACAACCCATATCGTGAACTAGAGGCTGCATACGTGGCACAAATTTGTTTGACATGGGAAGCCCTTAGTTGGAACTACAAAAATTTTCGTTCCAAACATGCCTCACGCCAGGACAATGACACAGGTTGTTCTGCCACAGTTGCTCAACAATTCCAGCAGTTTCAGGTTTTGTTACAGAGATACATTGAGAATGAGCCTTATGAGCACGGTAGAAGACCAGAAATCTATGCTAGAATGAGACTTTTGGCACCTAAATTGCTCCTAGTGCCAGAATATCAAGGTATGGATAGTAGTTTTCATTCCTCTAATACAAGTACATCTCATGTCATAAGTATAAGGTAAAATAATTATATACTTTTGTTAATTTTATTAAAAAAGATTTGGAGGAGGATCAGAAGGATGGTGGTTTTCAATGCAAAATATCATCAGCTTCATTTCTGAAGATAATGGAGGATGGGATCAAAACATTCATGAATTTTCTAAAGAATGATAAAGAGAAACCCTGTCAGATCCTTGCAGCCTACTTTAGGAGAAACCAAAGAGGCACAGTTGATCCAACACTACTCAGACTAATGAAGAAGGTTAACCAAAAGGCAAGATCTAAATTTCAAATCAATTCTTCTTCAACATTTATTTTTAATTTAGTTTTCTGACACATGTGTTTGTGTCCACCTAATATACAGAAGAGGGTGAAGGTTAAGGATCTTAACCATGCAGGGAAATGCTTGAGGAAGAGAAAGTTAAAGGTGGAAAAGGATATGGATATTTTGATGGCTCTGACAGACCTAAAAGTGGTGTCAAGGGTTTTAAGGATGAGTGAATTGAGTGAAGAACAGTTGCACTGGTGTGAGGAGAAGATGAGCAAAGTGAGAATCATGGAAGGGAAACTTCAGAGAGATTATTCCACACCACTTTTCTTTCCCTCACATTGACTCACCAGATTGGATTGGATTTTTAGAATAGTTAATTGCACAGAAGGAATATGCATGACACTCTTCTGTGATGTTAGATTAAAGAAAATGGAGCCACCCTACAAATTCAAATAACAGACATGTGGAAACATGGATTGTGGTTCCTGGAATTCAGAGAATGTTTATGTTGTTGATGCATTTTGAAGGTAGAAGATCAGAGACAAATAAAGTGTTGAATCCAAAAAAGAATGAACAAGGTTGTCACAGATGAAGTTGAATAAAACCATACATAGTCTTAGAGAGAAATAAATAGAGAAAATAATGCAGAAGCCATGACAGGCCTAACTGTCTACAGATTATAAGACATTTATTGAATTTACAGCAGCATACATATACATTATCTTGTAAGAAGTTAACAAATAAGAATGTTTAGCAGGATATATTCAACATTGTATATTGACATATCCAGGTTTGACTCCAACAACTCATATATTATCCTCCTCAATACACACTTCTTAACATAAACTCATATATTTTTATTATCTTTTTTCACATAATTGAGAGATATTTTTGTTTCTTGTACTTTGTCTCTGTTTTTTATTCTAGATAAAACTGTTCTTCTAATTGTGACTACTTATTACTTAAATTGCAATGAAGCTTGAAACTATGATTAAAGGATTAAGTACCATAATTTATTTTTTTACTTTTTAATATATATATATATATATATATATATATATATATTATTGAAATAAACTAATGGCTGTTATAAACTGAATATATACACCACAATCTACTCTATGGGACATTAAAAGCAACATATAAAGGACAACACCAATTATTCCAATTCTCCAAAAAAAATTAATGAACTCGGTTTTTGGTTACAAAATTGATTATATTATGATGGTTGTCCACTGTTGGATATGAATGTGCCGAAAAGGATCCCAAACCAAAAACATTAATGAGACAAAGTAACCTGTCACATGAAAAATATATTTCTCTTTCCAATCTTAAAATCAATATTGAACTAAAATAAAAGTTATTCTTCTATAACTTGTATAATAAATGTTAATCTTAATCATCAAAATGACTTTAATCTCAATTAAAAATATAATCTGAATGATATGTAAGTATACTTAATTGTTATATTTGTTATCTTGCATGTAATATGAAAATGAACATCATGAGAGCTATAAAACTATTTACTGTATGGAATCAAATTATAAGGAAAGTTCAAAGTATTTAGGACCACTTGTTCACTAACACTACTCCAAAATATATATATATATATATATATATATATATATATATATATATAATGTGAAAGAACTGAGTTTTCTTTTACTAATTAACTTCATGAATTATTGTCACTGTTATTTCTTGTTACGAGATTTAAGATTCGAGCAGACAAATGTATAAAAATGTTGTTTCTATTCTCTAGAGTTGATGCGACAACTTCTTATCTTTTTTCTAACTTTTCCATCAAACCAACTTATAGTTCCTATATAATCAATAATTTAACTTAATTTGTGCGTATAAAGTAACAGGAGATAGAAAAAACGAAAAACCCAATAGTAAACTTTTGTAGTTTGATAATTTTTCTACATGACAAAGGATAAAAATGTAATATGCATTTTTCTGGGGTTTGAGAGAAAACGGAGGGATTGAAACCATTTGCAAAAGAACAAAGCACTGGGCAAATGCCTCAGAGAGAAAAAAAAAATGAATGGTTGAAGGAAGGGAAATTGTGGTTCTTTCGAGGACGACAATATGCTTTGGTACCACAGCACAGGGTTGAATATGAGTAACTTTTATTTATATATACTTTCATTTTATACATGTTTATTATAAATTAATTTTGTTTATTGCATTATATATATCTTATAAATTTACAACTCATATTTTCTCTAGGTATGCATTAACTATTGATCAATGTTTTGAGTGTATATGAATTCTTTTTCTTAAATAATAAAAATAATTTAAATCAACTATTATAGGAGATGTAGGAGTTATTGACATATTAATAGAATTAATATATCAATTATGACTTTTAGATAAAATATCATGCATGGTCAGTTCATGTACTGAGCGAAGTAAGTTGTTTAGTAAGTTTGATAAAATCTTAGAGAGATGCAGACAACAAAGTATTGTTGGTTGTTGGGTTGGTGAAGTATCGAAAAATTATAAATTTTCTTTAATAATTTATGTGACATCTTTGATTTTGTCTAGGATGGGGTGGAGAAAGATAGACACAACAGAAACTGTGTCTGGTCCATTCTGCACCTTGTTTCCTAGGCCCACAAAGACGCACGGGTAGCATCTAAGACACACCGCTTCATATTTAATATTCAGCGGCTCTGATCTCTGCATGGCACAACGTCTCCCACGCGTTGTCATATTATAGCTTCTCAATTCAATCCCACAACCGCTTCTCACTTCTCAGAATTCTTATCTCACAATTATTATTTTTTCTAATTACCATAATTATCATATATAACTCTCTCTTTTTTCATTAATAAACATGCATACAGTATATGTAATGTATAAATAACAGTATGTATACAAGTGATGCAAATTTTATTTTATAAGATAATTTTATAAGTTTGAGTTTATTTTAAAATTTATTTTTTAGTATGATATTAAAATTTTGAGTTAAAATTTATTTCAATAAAGTTTGTTAAATCTATTATTTCATCTGATATCGATTATTTATTGGACCACTTATTATACAATCTTACATTCTAACTATATATGGTTCGGTATGAAGAGATATTGTAAATACTATAATATTTAAAAATAAAGTCAATTTTATATATATATATATATATATATATATGAATATAAATGTCATATTATAAGTTAATTTTTGGAGTTGAATTAAATTTAAATTTTTTCGTATTAAGATTGGATGTAACTTTTTGAGAACTTCTACGTAGATATTGTTTTACTACTTCATTCAACTGTTATTTCATATGTTAATGATTTAATTTACTTATGAACTAATCACTGGTCTGATTCATTTTGTTTAGGTGACAAACATTCATTTATATGCTTTAGTTTAGTTGACAATGAAGTTTTCATCATTTCCGCAAAGATTTATTTGCTGGAAGTAAAGAAATTTCACTAAGTTCGAATATTTTAAGTCTTATATTACAGACATGAGTATAATATTACATTAACGTATTTTCAAAAACAATAAATAAAGCTCGATAATTTAATATAAGAGTAACCGTGCTTAATATTCCGGTAACAAAATCTAATGTCAACACATTTTATTTCATTACTTTCATCTAATTTAATATTGAGCTTCTTGATCACCACTTTTATTCACAACCAATATGTTTTAATCAAATTGAATTATAGTTCCGGATAAAAATTGATCAAATTTACATGAATAAATACTACAATTAAACTGATACATTTATTATGATTGCTCTGTTTAGAGGTTATCAATATCCAATTTCATTAGTGTGATATATATGATGGTGAATTCAGTCACCTGGAATTGAATTCTATAAACTCCAGGGATTTCAAATACTATGTGTAAATTTTAAACTGTTGTGTTCAGTATCTTAAGTGTATTATTTTTAGTAATTATTAATAAATAATTATTTATATTATATTTAAAAATAAATATTTAATAATTAATGTTTCTATAATTTTACTTTAATGTTTTTTTCATAAATTATTTATATATTTTTTGTCTATAATAAATAATTAACACTTATTTGTCTAGAAAATTGGGATCAAATATATAATTAAAATTTTATAAGGATCAAAAGTGCATATCTACAAAATTGTAGAGTTCAAAAGTGAATTCAAGCCAATATTAAATGAATTTAATGAACCATCCTAACCAGTGAAATTAGACACTACCTTAGTATAAATTAACATTTAAGGTTGTTTCATTAACAACAATTAATGCATAACTTTTTTGAAACAATTTCACTAAAACAGTCTCAATTTTTTATAAATGTAATATTTTGACTACCATGAAAACTATAATTATTTTGATGACAGGTTAGCAAAAATGAGATATGCTTATTTAGAGGAGAAAAATATCACTCATTTTTATTTTTTTAATTGGTTAAAAATGTAGTCATTTTGAAAAAAAAATGACTTATTCTATCAATTACTATAGTTTAATATTGTTTCACATACATTAAAAATAACAATAGATATATTACAGTATTTTCTATTCTATTATCTATTTCATTATTTCTGTGCAATATTTGTGTTATTTAGGAATTAAGTTTGAAAATATTATAATATATTAGTTGAAAAATTTTTCAATTTCACACTGTTTAACTTCTTAAAAACTACAATTATCAGAATTATTTTAATTGTCATTCTTGACATGGTTATTGTGATCACCATTTTTATTATTCTCATAATTATTTTATATATACTGTGTCATCTAATACTATAATTAATTATATTACATGTTATAAAAATCACAATATTTACTTTTACCACAACATCATAATTGTTTTAATTATACTATTATAATCAATTTAATTATTTTATGAGAACTTTTGATATTACTGTTGATTTGATTTGATTAAGTTTAAGTTTATTGTAAATTTATATATTTTTAATTGAATATTTATTAATTTTTTTGTTATTTATTAAGTGCTAACAACAATTTAGTTATTTGTTAAATAATGATGTCTTTTATTATTGGATGGGAGTAAAATGAAAAAAAAAATAAAAAAATAAATACGATGTTAACATACTACGTAAGTTCATCTAAAGGATCGTTTGTTACCAAATGATCTTCTCCAATGTTTACTCAAATTCAAAGTTGTCCTTTGTAAGGTCTTACTTATGAGTGAGTAGTCATACATTGAGATGTACAACTCTTCTTCGTAATTATTGTGTTTCGTTTTAGTCAGTTCGAGACCTTGGATTTGTAAGGTTCAATAAAAACATACAAATCTGATAAAAACTCAATTTAAAATATCCAAATGATATAAAATTTAATTATATCTTATTATTTTGATCATTATTATCACCTAATTTTCCTCCTTCTACTATCTACTATTTGATATGAATATACTATCAACATAATAATACCATCATTATATCAAGAACACAACTTCATTATTCTAATTATCTTATTATTTCTATTATTATGATTATAATTACTGTTCCTATTATTATTATTTTTATTTTATTTTTAATAATAATAATGATAGTTTTTTATCCTTTCATATTTTTTTATCTTATTTTTACGATCTATTTTATCTGAACATATTATGAATTCGAAATGAATCCTTACTCTTTAAATAAATGCACAAATTTGAACAAAAAATATTATACTAATCAATCAATTTAAATTATTTCATATGACTCAAATTGAATGGATGGATTGATTTTTTTCATATTTCAGTTAATAAATTAGCATATGAAAGCCAACATCTATAAGCTAAATATTAATTTATTAAAAATTAAAATCATTCTTTTGGTAAAGAGATAAAACTCACACATATACGTATATGTATATAACAAATATAACATGTAACAATACCGTTTCCGACCGAACAACAATAAATGCGTACACGTTATCAGCACAAGGTAGAGAAAAAAAAAAAGAAAAAGTAATGAGACAGTCATGGCCACGTGTGGATGGCATCGCGTCACCACTCACAAACCGACATATCACATTAGACAGAATCCCAGATCTCAATCATTGATCCATGTTCCACAAGTGCGGTCTTACATCTTTCCCCTGCACCTTCCCCCACTCTACAAAATCCTTTCCCCTTCTTATCCTTCCCTCTTGCACTCATCTCCCTTCTTCTGCTCCTCCTTCCTCTTCTCCTCTCAGACTGCCCCCTCTCACTCTGTGATAGGCAGCTCAGGTACTCTCTCTCCTTCTCTTTCTCACTCTCTCTCTTCCTCCTTCTCCCTCTCTTCCTATATATACTCACCCTTCTTTGTGTCTTTTCTTCACAAAGAAAGTTACTTGCAAAGTTATCTTTGTGTGGGTGAAGTCTCAAATTTTTAAGTCTTTCGGATTTATTCATCTGTTGAAAATAAAGAAAGTTTGAGAAAGTGGTCGGTGTTTTTCATGTCTTCTTTCAATCAAGTGTCACTTTTTTAAAGGCTTGGTTGTGAAAATGGGTTTCTTTCTTTCAGTTTTTTTATAGGGTTCCCTTGGGTTTAGTGCAATTTATCTCCTGCTTCTGAAGCCAAAGCAACTGTGTGATTAGAAAAATAAAGTTTTTAATTTTTTGTTTGATGTGGTTGCAGGTGTTCCTTGTCAAGATCTGTGAAAAGATGAATAGCTACAGCTATTACGGGTACCAAGAGAAGAACACCTTCACAAGCTGTGAGGAGATGAGGATGGAATCAGTGATTTGCCCCAAACCTCGCCGATTAGGTCTCATGAACCACTCTTCCATCAACACACACATCAGACCCTTTAGGCACCCCATCAGGTAATTCTCTCTTCCTTCTCCTTTTTAGCCATTTTTATTTCTGTTCTTTAAGCCAATTTTGTCATAAAAGTTCTGACTTTTTTTTTTATTTGGTACAAAAAATGCAGCTATCAATCTGAGGTGGAAGATTCAGGAGTTGGGGCAGAGCTTTTGGACATCATCCTCCCCAAGGTTCTTTCCCATGTTAATCTTTTGTTGTTTTGTTATGTACTAGGAAACACAATTTTGAAAAACAATGTTTAATTTCTTTCCCACCCCCCATGAAAGTCCGCTCCAGTTAGGGACGATATACCATGTAATGTTAAGCATATGTTTCGGTTTCTGTAGAGCAAGTTTTTCCCTCAGAAACAGACAAAAAACTTGTATTATTAAAGTTGACTTCTTGCAACACTTCAGAGCTTCATTTATTTTGGAGTTGAATAAAACTGATTTTAGAAAGAACTCATTTTTATTTTAACCTATTGAATGTAATTTGGGATGTCTGTACAAACTATTCTGGACCACATACATTTCCGTGTTGGAATGTGAGCAAGTGTGAGAAACCGAGTCCGAGTAAATAAGCATTCAATCAATTAATCTTTTTGATGATTTTCTAGGACTTGTTGAAATGATGTAACCTAACCAAAGACTTGTTCTTTGATTTGTTTATGTAGGAAAGCTGCTACCTGGGAAGATCCGGAGGGCAAGTGGTGGCATCATCACCACCGTTTTTCTGTGGATCTCCTCCGAGTAGGGCCTCAAATCCTGTAATTCAAGATGAGCAATTTGGTAATGGGAATTTTAGTCCATTTACCGAGGCATCCTCTTCCTCAGCTCGAGGCTGTGTTCCAATGAAATTTGGTCAGACTCCAGCTGCTGTGAGGGTAGAAGGTTTTGACTGTCTTAACAGAGATAGGAGCAGCTGCAGCATCTCTGCTGTGGCGTAATCCATTTTTGCACAAAAAAAAAATGAAAAGAGAGGAAACTAATACAGAAGCAGAGAAATGATGGTAGAGGACTAAAAGTCAATGAAGGTCAAATAGCTGGTGACTTATTTTTGTTTGAAAAGAGGGGCTAATCATGTTGTTAGAGTACTATCTGTATATATACAAGTGATCCATGGAAGTTTGTTTTCAAGAGTTTGGGGTAGGGTGTCTTTTCTGTTGTTATTCCTTGTGATGATCAATAAAAAAAGGACTTGGCGTGGAAAAAATGGGCATCTGTCTTGTTAGGTTCGTAGAGTCTTACAATTTCTTTTGTGTCTGTCACTCATGTCCTCCCGTTGTAATTGTAATTTGGAGGAAATTGAGGAAAACTAGTCTTTGGAATTTTGTACATTAGTTTTTTTTTTATTATTATTATTTGTGGGTGCCCTTTTCGGTGTTGCCTATTTGATATGATGTTATATTAATCTCTAAGAGAATCTGTGTATTCAACGCAACTCACCCTTTGAAAATGTGAGGGTGATTGATTGTATTTTTCTAGTGGTGCATATCCATGATTTGGTTCTATGAAGAGAGAGACAAGAGGAAAAAAAATATTTGGTTTAAGGGTATCTTAGGAAGCAACAAAGAGCTATTTATGGTCAGATTTGAGGGGCTGTCTCGTGTTTCAATCATGGACCACCATTGATGGGTTGTTGGAACACGCAGGTTTAGTATTTGGTGTTATGTGAGGATTTTGTGGAATGGTGTTATGAGGCTCGTGGAAAGGAGTGTGGTAACAATTAGATATGTGATTAAAATTTCATTTTTTTAACGTAGCGTTTATTCAATACTGTTTTAATTTTATAGGAATTTTAGCGTTAAGATATTTTTTAATGTAAAATTAAAATGGGAATATTGATTTGAACTAAGAAGGAAAGTTTTGGTGTCTGTGTTTATGTTGTTAGTGGTTGATGTGGCAGATGAGACGGGGTTGTTAAATGCTTCAAAAAACAAAAACCTTTCCGTTCATCTTACATACTAACCGTGAATAAAATTTGAAACTATTAAGTAATCACAGTTAAATGAAACTGTTAGTAACCGTAGTTAGCTTAAGAAGTGAGGTTTTTTATGGGGATTTCCTATGTTGAGTATGTTTTCTCTCCTGCATAGTACTTACGTTACGTTACATAAATATTCTAATTCTCATGGATGAAAAAAAAATAGAAATTTGAAGATATTTGGTTTTGTCTAGCTGTTCTTATTTTTGAATTTTTTTTTTAAAGAATGTTGACAATATTAATGGTTTTGCTATAAAGAAAAAATGCAAAGAACAATGTTATTGAAAAGATGACGAGGGGATAATTGTGTCGATGTGTACAAGGCACCAAAACAGGATATACAATAGTTATAACTGTGTTTAATTTGTTTCAAGTCATAAGTGCCTCTGATTTGACGATGTTTATATGTTAGTGTGGTCGGTGATTTTTAACGAATGGATACAGAAGTTGGAATGCTATAAATCCTTCTATTTTATTTGAAACTGATGGTGTTTAGGTCCTATGCTACGCTTATACATAAACTGGCACATTTTCTATGTTTTTTTCTTTTGTGGTGATGGGTTGGATGCAAATACCCTCATCAAAAGTGTCACCAACAACATGACTAAAAGTAAAACTATTGCATACCAATGAAATATTTAAACAGTGCGTGTCAGAGTGAAAGTGAAATATGAATTGTAGCTTCTGCTTCCTACTTTACTTCCACAGTTTTGGAGGCTTGAGGGAGCTTATACTCATGCTTTTTTTAATACCTGAAATCAAATTTGTGAAAGAAAGTTGAAAAGTTGAATGAGCATAAGATTTTAAGAAGAGTGTTAACGTAGTATGCGTATACACACCTGATGATGACTTCTTCGCTGACTCCTTCACTGGCTCCTTCACTGGCTCCTTTACTGGGGAGGCGCTGGGGGTTGTGTTTGATGAACTTCTGCCAAATTTCCTCATCGCTTGAACAGTTCTGCGAAGTCCTTTAGGTCTGCAAAAAAAGAAATGAATGCAGGTGTGTTCTGTTAATTTCCTTTCTAATGTGAAGAGTTAGTAAATGTTTACTCACATCTTCTCTGATGGTTGTTTTGGGACTTCAGCGAGACTGGAACTTTCAGAACCATCAGTTTCTGTGCCTGCAGCAAAACCACTGTCAGAAAAATCACTTGATCTTCCATCAAAATCAGAATCTGTACATCCTGAGTTTTCTGCAGTTGTTGCAACAAAATCACTTTGTGGTGCAGGATCATCAATTGGTGGGGGGTTAGCAGATTGTAACTGGATACTACTTCTACTTCGTGGAATCAGATTTCGCTTAACTCTGCTACCAGATAAACCTTTGAGGGCTTGAAGCCTCTCAATCTCCTCATCTTTCGCCAAAATAGTGCTCTTCAAACAAGACACCTACAAAGTCAAGCAAGGGAGGGGATGATTACTTATCTAGTTCATTCACAAACATGAAAACAGTCGTGCCAACATAATCAATTGGGTACCTGTTCCATCATTTCTTTTAAGTCTTTGCCCTCTTTGCTACTTCGTGCAGCTCCTAATTCAACTCCTGAAACCCTCTCAGCAAACTTCAAAGTGCTCACAGTTTCGGAATATGAACTTACGTCTGAATTGATTTGGACGAACATGAGCGTCTTTGCTTGACCACCTATGGGGTAAGATCAAAGGCAAGATTCAAAGATCAGAAGAAAGTCTAGGTTGAAAAGATTCAAAGTTACTGAGGTTGATAAATTGTGAATAAAGATTTACCAAGAGAAGTTTGTAGAAGTTGAGTAAGCTTGCTGTTTCTGTATGGTACATGGGAGCTCTTTTGAGAAAGGGAAAAAATAACATCTCCAAGAGCAGCTAGTGATTTGTTTATATGCTGTGCTTCTTTGAGCCTATCCCCAACTGCTTCAGAACGATCTACTCTTTCACTTCCTGCCAAATCTACCAAATGAAGATTACCAGCCATAGTGCAACCAGTCTTCAAGTCCTTCCCGGTAACGTGAACTGAGACAACACTGTGTACATAAGTTTACATGATGTCATCACAATGAAAATCTTTCATTTCAATGTTGAACGATGAAAACAGCAAGGACAGAAAAAATGGTGCAACCTGTGAGAACGGCTACTTCGTTCATTCATAGCAGTTGCAGCAATGGCTCTATTTTTAAGTCCAATTTCCATTAGCTTAATAACATCTGAAGGTAATTTCACTTGGAACAAGCTAGCATCTGGGACTACTAAGCCATTTGGTCGAGATTGAGTCAATATCCCAAGTGTGTGCATTTAAGGAAATCAGATACACAAAAAGTACAAGAAGAAAATCCATGCAAAGAATGACATGTTCAAAGTTACTGAAAAAAGGATATCTTTTTGGAGAACCATATGTTGTTAACAAGTCACGGACTTGCTCGTTATATATCTCAACCATTTGAACTCCAATCTCATACTCCACTACATTTTGTCTACTTGTGGAAATCCTGAAGAGGTCATTTAGAGCTCGATAGTTAACACCAATAGTCTCGCTTGTTGCCCCATTTGGACCAGTCTGAGAAAAGTTGGCATCTTATAGAATAAAGAATTCCTTCAATAGCATCATGTATGAGATAAAAATCAATATATGGAGAAGGTCCATACCATTGTATAAGTTTTCCCTGAACCAGTTTGACCATAAGCAAATATACACACACTATACCCATCTAGAACTGATCTTGTGAAGTCTTGGATGTCGGAGTATACGTCCGCTGCATCGTTCAGATTAATATCATTAGTACAACACTAGAATGTTAACAAAACAAAAAAAGGGAGAAACTGTAATTTAGAAGTAATCATAAAAAATGCTGCGTTTATATTATTAAACCTTGAGTTGCGGCAGGGCTGAAAACCCTGTTAAATTTAAATGATCGAAAAGCATCTTTTCCATCTTTGGTTGGATTTGCCACAACCAAATCATTTTCACCAGCGTGTTCAACAATAGACTCTTTTTCCAATTTTCCAATTGCAGATGGTCGAATTCGACAATATACTCTGATATTTCCTGTCTCATAAAAAAAAAAGTGAGTTCATAGTACACTTTTTACACATCAATAACCCAGTAGAAAAGACACATATAATGCCACCTTTTAGTTCTTGAATCTCATTGAACAGTTTTCTATTTTCAGCAATAACAACATGGTAGTTCTCAGCTGCTTGTAGAAGTGGTTTAAGTTTTACACCTGAACAGATAATTTACAATCAAATAAATGGTCAGAGTTATCTTCAAAGAAGGAAAGAGGGAACTGTAGAGTAACATTCTAATAACAAGACCTACCTAATAGATCCAACTCCCCTGCATAAACCGTTTGCTCTTTCATTACACTTTGCTTAGTGGATTCCAAAGATAACTTCATTTTCTGGATGATATCAAATTCAGTACAAAGTTGTAATGTTTGACATCACCAAGATAACATTGACATTAACACATTTGTAAGTGTACCTGTAGGGAACTGAATTGAAATGTTATGACAGTCAGAAATCGGTTCATTTTCATGTTCCACTTCTGATCTTTTGAATCAGAAGAAACCTTTAGCTCCTTAACCTTATTTCTTAACTCTTTCAATTGATTCTCATATTCTTCGCACTTTTGTTCCAATTCTGCTTTGGCATCCTTTTCCATCTGGGAGCGCTGTACTTCATATGCTGTTTTAGTTGCTTCTAGCTCTTGCTTCAAAGCTGAAATTTCTGAATTTTTGTGCTCCTGTTCTTTCATCAACCTAGCAATTTCCTCATCATTTGCTGTCTTAACCTCTTCTTGAAACTTCTCAACCTGCATATAAGGGCCAACGAACAGATGAAAATACAAATAACGTGAAAGTAATTTATCAAAGAATAAAACTTGGATTTGTTTTTAAATTTTCTACTAAAAAATTTTTTGTTCTATCTCAAAAATCCTTGTGATAAAAGTGAGCATAGGTTATCAAAGTGAAACTCCAATACTGTTTAGAGAACATCACAACAGTAAGAAATTGCATCTAAATTTGTCTTTTAACTAAAACCTCTTGGTCTTGTCTTGTCCCTCTACATGTACCAATATATTATTTTTCGTGTAAAGTAAGAAACCAATACCTTATTTTGTAATTCTTTCAATTGGTAATCATATTCTTGGGCCTTTTGTGTCCATGCCTTAGCACCTTTTGCTTCTTCTTCAAGTTGAAAGAATTGTGTTTCATATGTTCTTTTGGCTGTATCCAGATCGCTCTTCAGAGCTGAAATAATTTCCATTTTTTTGTCCTCCTGTTCTTTCATCAACCCAACTAATTCATCTTTTATATTTTCAGCCTGTATTGAAGGTCCAAAGATCTCAAAATACTAATAATATGAAAAAATAATTTATCAAAGGATAAAACTTAAATGCAGTTCTTTAGATGGTTTTAGTGTAGTTTTCCAACAAAAATTAGAGTATTATCTCATCTCAAGACTACAAGTAATAAAAGTTTCAGTATACGTTACCAAGCTGAAAATTTGATTTTAAATTTCTGAACAAAGAATAACATCAAAAGCATGTGTGAAGCAGTATTTGAGTTTTTGTCTAATAACTAAAACTTCTTGGTCTTGTCCAGATTTCTCTTCTAGTGTAGCAAAGAGAGAAACCTTACCTTATTTCTTACTTCTTCTATTTGTTGTTTATATTCTTGAACCATTTGTGTCAGTTCTGCTTTAGCACCCTCAGCTTCTGCTTCCAACCGTGCGAATTGTATTATATATGTTCTTTTGGCCGTTTCCAGTTCTATCTTCAAAGCTGAAATTTCCAATATTTTGTCCTGCTGTTCTTTTATCAACCTACCAACTTCTCTCTCATCAACCTTTTTTTCTTCCACTCTGATCCTCTCACCCTTCATCGAAGGGACGAAGAGCCCAAAATCCAAGCAACAAAAAAATAATTTAATTAAAAGTGTATCGATGTATTGTTTATTGTACAAAGCATGAAACAATATCATTAACTGCTGAAATATGTAGAAAACTCATACCAATATGATAGTTTTGAAGATATAAAGTTGATCTACTTCTAAATTCTCATAGAATTAAATCTCAAAACTATCTGTGATACCTCATTCCCATCTTTAGTTTCGGATGCAAGTGACTCGAGTACTCTTATTCTCGACTGGTATTTTTCTTCTCGAGCCTTGAAAAGATTGTTTTGCTGAAGTGACAGGACAAGAAAGTGATTTGAAGAAAATGACTGGGAAATCAAAAGTAACAGACTAACTAATAACTAGCTTTTGAAAATAATGTAATGAACATGACATACAGTTCGTAAATGTTCTGCTTGAGTTGACATGCGCCGTTCAATCTCTTGCGCAACCTTCCTCAATAAGCAAGCCACACGCTGAGAAACAAAGATAATAAACCATGTTTATGAAACTGTATGTGGTATATTTGTTTGTGCTGCAAACCAATTGCATTGATTGTATACGTGTAAACCAATTGCATGGATTATATACATGTAGTTTAATGAATGAGTTTATGTAACACCAAACCAAAGTCTCCAACAAGGCCATACATGAGGTATTTCCCCATTTCTTCTTTCAACACTTTCTTCAAGAATACCGTTCACAACACTCAGAAGCGACTGAGTGGGAGCATTCTGCAAAATTAGACTCTGAAACATATCAGTAATGTCTCAAACAGAAAAACCATGTTCATCTATAAACAAACATTAAAGTGCATATGGAAGTAGAATTTAAGAACTTACATCTATATTATTTGATTTCATCATTTCTGATATTTTTTCAGGTGGAAGATCTATGTAACTTCCTGGTTTCAGTTGAAACACCTCATGGAAATTATGACCAGCATGGTGTATTAACGAGGCTGATGGCTCTGTCGAATATACAAATGGGTAAAATTAACTACTTAAACACGGAGAACACAGTCTATTTGGAAACAGGTGATGATAAAAAAGTATATACTAGTAGTATTTTAGCAAGAAATTACAGGGAAATTGTCTTCCACACAAAAGTTAAGATTTAAATTTAGGACAAGTGTCTAATGTCGAAATTTCTCTTGATACTGTTTCTCTAGTTAAAATCGGCATTCCATCTCAGTAACTAGTAATTCATTACTGCCACAAAAATGTCGATTTTGAATGTAGAGTTCCAAACCTTTGTGTAATAATTTATCCTTAGCTTTTTAATAGTTCAATTCAAGATACAGGTAAATTTTCTTGATTGTTAACATAACCATGGTAGCATGTTCAGAAAATGGTATGCTTAAACAAACACAAAAACGGAGTACGAGTTTAAATTCACCGAACCCGGCACAGATGGGGAACTCATAACACGCTGCAACTTTGACAAAACTGAAAACTTCTTCTGGTCCCCACCAAATGTTGTAGAACAATGATAATGGAATGGTGAATTCACACGAGGGCTGACTGTGATGAAATTCTGAGGAGAAATATTATCTCCAAAAGCATGCTGCAAACTTTTTTCTCTCAGTGTTAAAAGACATTCCACAACAGCTTTCATAGGCCCCTACACAACAAAAGAACATGGTAACCCAACAAGGAACATGAACCAAGCTCATGAAAAACTCATGCATCAAAACAAAACTAATGCTATACATAAAGATACACTGAGAATTTAATCATAAGGTTTTCACTATATTTCAATGATAAGGATTTTACTGATAATGTTCTGTCATCAGTTGACAGAAATAGGTTTGTATCAAAATTAAATTCATGTAATATTTAATGCCTGATTGATTACAATTGTGTAACTCCCTTTAAACTAAGTTTATGCATGACACAAAGTAGGCCTCGTACCTTTTCTAGGTCTGATATTTCAAACCGGGGCAATCCCGTTAGATCCAAAACTTTCAGAAACGATTTAACATTTTCTGATTGTGATGGCAGAACATTATCAGGTTCACTAACCTACACAAGAGAATCCAGACTAAAAGATATATCTCAAATCAGTTGCAAATTACAGTTAGAGTCAGTTAAAAGGTTAAAAAGTGTTACCACATTCACAATACCAGGTCGTAGCTTGTTCAGTATCAGGCACAAAATAGTACCATTGCTCAAGCATGCTCTTAATTCACCGTCCGTGACACTTGATGGAAATTTCAATGAAGGAGCAAGGCTAGTTAACCACTGAACCAAAAGCAATCGATTTTTGGCTGAAAATATTCCAATTAAAGGAGGAGATCACCACATGAATGAATACATACAACATGCAAATTGGCAATAGGCGTGGCAAGGAACTAAGTAAGTCCTATTCCATTACCTTCCAACTCAGCATTGTAGGATTGAAAACTCCCATTTTCAAAGGAACTATCAACTGGGCTCCCCAATTCTGTGGCTTCTGAGGGGAAATTCATCACTATGTTCCTCGAGGGACAAAGCAACTTCACATTTCCAAGGAGACATGTTTCAACGAAACCCCCATTTTAGCATCAAGGTGGTCTGATCAAATTACACAAATACAACGCAATGTAAGAAAAATCATGATTCCAATTCCATTCACTAGTTAAAGCAATTTAATCCCTCCAGAACAGAAAAAGGCACAATCTCCGTATGCACTCTCTCCCTGACAGACAAAAGAAAAGTCCTACGAGGAAGTCTTGAAAATGGTCCTAAGAGGTGTCAGAAAGAACAACTTTTCCATCTTTGAATTCAAGATTGTATTCCAAATTGAACATATTTTCAAAATAAAATTCCAAGAATATAAAGAATACCAAGAATAGTGGCAATTCAATCCATGAACAATGGTTATCAGAACCCTCTAGATTCTAATAGAAGTCAAACATTCCCGTCTGAAATGATCGAGATTGTTGACCCTTCAAGAATGGGAAAATTTGTAAAACTGCAGCTGCGGAGAAGGACAGAATAAAAGAAAAGGAAAAAAAAGGAAGAAGAATGTAGAAAGTTAGAAAAGTAGATTATTGATGCATTGTAACCGAGAATATAGTGAGACGTTCACGTTGAATCAACGATGGTTCTTGATATTGAATATGAGGAGACTGAGAGAGAGAAAAATCCTTTGGATAAATTTAATCTTGAATAAATATATAATTATAAAGATTTAAAAGAAAAATGATGTGATGACTAGTGCTGGTAATGTATGTTTGTTTAGAAGTGAAAAGATGACAAGAGTGTAGCGAGAAAGACGGAGACCAAGACTCTCTGCGTCACCATGGATCATGCATGCATTTGCACGTGCATCAACACAACTAGGGACCCCTATATATACTTGTATAAATATCTTTTCTAAAGGTCACTCCCAAAATAGGTTCAAAGCTATTCTTTATTCAAATCTTTAAAACAACAAAATAAAATCCTTGCCTCCATGTAAATTAAAATAATAATTTTGAGAATAGTATATATATACATATACACGTGGGAAAATATTTTAATTTTCAATTAAGAAAAGGAAAATTGATTTTTTAAACTATTTTTCCATTCAATACACATATAGACATTTTTGAAAGTCCTTGGAGAATCTTCTATAGTTAGATATCCATTTTATGTTTCTACAATCAACTCAACCTTCTTAGAAATATCAATATATTTGATTTTGTGGAGGTATTGTTTTTTTCAGAAAACAATAATCATTTGCGATGAGAATATTATGTTTATTTATATTTATTATCAGTGTTATATATTAATGAAGAGAATTGTTAAATGATTATATTTTAAAGAAAAATATCAACATAACTAATTGTAATGCTAGTGCATGAGCAAACTATATATACGCATAGGGTGAAGTTGATTGCTAAATAATGTACCATTTTATTAAAGAAAATAAAATTAAATATAAATGCAACTTATTAAATGAGAAATGAGATTCACAAAATATATCTTTCTTAATAATAGACAACGCATTGTAAAGATTTGTAGGAGAAGGAAAAACCATCTTGCTAATGTATATTAAGATTCCTTAAGTTAAGGGGTAAACGAAAAACTATCTTGGTGGCTGAGAAAAGTTATGAACTTTGAGTACGATAGTAAAGCCAAAGGCATGAACTTAAAATTGGTGGCGAAATTGAACTAAGGACTCGTGAAAGAAAAAAAAAAGAAGGTATTTGAGGCAATTAGGAAAAGATATGAATGAGCAAAGATACGAAAATCGTAGGCAAATTCCTCTCAAATTTGGAAAGGACGATGCAATGCAGTGCAATGCTTGATGTTCAAAAGCTACTCGTATTAGGTAAGCCAATTGCAGAAAGGGGACCCAAAGAATGGAAAGTGATTCATAAAGAAAAGTTAGGGATTGCATGAGTGATTGGGAGGGACCAAGTAGTCTCCAATGAGCAGAACCTTATAAATTGAGACATGATGATGATTGGCTTTATGTTTCTGTCCTGCGCCACTACCCTTTTGAAGTTTCTGTTGTTTCACTTTCACTAAATCTGGCCCAGTAACCACAATTTTTTGGACCACTCATTGCTCAAACGGTATACAACAAAACTTGCATGTCACTGGGTGTCATCTACTGCGCTTATAGCTCTTGAGTTATCAGAAAGACAATTTACAACTTACATATATCACTTATAATTCTATGTACTCATATACGCAAGTAGACACATCTTGATGTCCAATGACTCATGATGATGTGGTTGTTGATACAAGACTCATTTCAATTCCAATATAACTGCAACACTGCTACTTCTGTGTTGGGACAAACTTCCACACATACACCGAGAACTCGTAGTGAAACTACAACATATAGAAAACCATTAAAAAATCCATTGCCTTTGATGTGATTTCTCACTAACACTTGGACAAAAGTGCTTTATTATGAAGATTAGACGTTCAACTTTGGTTTCAAAGTAAGTTAATGCTGTGGTTTGATTAATGAGGAAAAAGGGTATAGTATAGAGATTGAAAGAAAAGAGTGTGTTTTATAAATTGTTGTAAATGGTGAAGTTATGAAAGAAAATTGCATCTTCTTAACTTGAACCCCAGAGCCCACATTTTAATTGATTTCAAATGTAGGGCTAAGTCTAAAAACAAATATTTGTAATTGGATTTACTATTCCAACCCATCCCTTACGTAGGATTGATATGAATATCAGATATTCCCATTATGCAGTACATATAAACTTTGACTATTTATGAATTTGTTCAACATTCATCTTTCTGGGTACGGTCCTCATGTTGTTTAATTTGTTCTTCATGCACATAAAACAAGGAACCGTGGTCACCAGAGATAAATATAAAAGCCAAAAGTTAATTATCTCAACCTGATGACATTAAGCAGTAACGTTAATCAGCAACCTAAAATACCAACTAGGTAATAACAGCATCGGCATTGAATAATTGAATTTGTAATGCGAAACAGTAAATTGGATTACTAAAGTTTGCTGAGAAGGGAAGATCATTAATTAGTACTAATTAATTACTAAACCTGCTGGAGATATATATAAAGAGAAATATCCCAAGCAAAAAAGTCTAGTAAAATTAACACTGCCCATGTATTGATATAATATATATAATACAGGCTATATATACGTACATATATAT
>Ga0214544_1001711_pt1 | contig 46069 bp, 18 predicted proteins | sample CNSS3metaG_FD_160074 | JGI IMG/M metagenome (GOLD analysis project Ga0214544, IMG submission 160074) | Root nodule microbial communities from cowpea collected in UCLA plant growth center, Los Angeles, California, USA - CNSS3 | ecosystem: Host-associated > Plants > Roots > Nodule | place: USA...
TAAATGAATCTCAAGTATTTTACTATAAACATATATATTCTTTGTGTAACTCAAGTACAAAAGTAGATATAAATCTTAATTTCCAAGTTGGTTTGTGAAGTTAATTTAAAATTTACATCCTAAAAGAATATCACAATCATTTAAAACTTATCTTAATAATATTATTCCATTTAGATCAAAATATCAAATTACTTTCTAATTAAGTATATTGGATCGACATATCGATGATATAATATTTATTTTTTGGGTTAAATATGTTTTTAGTTCTTTAACTTTCAGTGCAAATTGGAATTAGTTTCTCTTCGAAACTTTGGCTCAATTTAGTTCCTCAACTTCAAAATTGTGTGGATTTAGTCCTTTTAACCAAATTTTATTAAGTTTATTTGACGTTTCAAATGCGTTTCATGATAGTTTCTTAGCTAATATTTAAGTAAAAATGTGTCAAATGGTATAAACATCTCAAATGCTATCATGAAATGCGTTTGAAACGTTAGATAAACTTAACAAAATTTGCTTGAAATGACTAAATTCACACAGTTCTGAAATTGGGGGACTAAATTGAGTCAAAGTTTCAAGGAGGGACTAATTCTAATTTTCACTAAAGTTGAAGGACCAAAAACATATTTAACCCTTATTCTTTTCAACATTAAACTACCTAATATTACATTTTTATATTGTAAGTGCATATCCTATATTTTCTCTTATCATATTAATACATAATTTTGTTAATATAAAATGCAACAAATTAAATTTTAATATGAATTATTATTTTTTGAAGATTAAACAAAAGTTGAGTCAAGGAGTACGTGAAGACCGACGGACATGGAGCAGTATTTTGCTTTTGCATATACAAACAAAACAAAACTTGTTACATTGAATCCATACCATGAAACCAGAACTTGATAAACGATCAAACAAAACCATTATTATCCCCACACCATTAGCTTCAAACAAAAGCTGACAACATCAAACGAAATGGAAGCTATAAAACAAAAGAACATAAGTCCAAAAATAGTGTGTATATGTAAGAAGAGCAAAACATATATATAAATAGAAATAAATATATTAAATAATGATAATATACTTTTACGCATATTATTAAAAAGCTAAAATAACATAAGATAATTAAAATATTGTATATAATATAGTTTACTTTTAGAATATTAAAAATTAAATTTTAAGTGAAACTTGTTGGAAGTCCCACATCGATTAGATATAAGACAATTTCATGGTATATAAGTGAGGTGCAAACCTCACCTTACAAGTTGATTTATAAAGCTTGAGTTAGGCTTAAATTTCACCCTTTAATGTATTAGAGTACTTAGAATCTCTATATTTAGAGTGTTTTATATATATTTATATATATTTATATATATTTATATATATATATTATATATATATATTATATTTTTCAGTTCACTGCATAACAGTAAAATGAGTCACCATTCATTGAAAGATTCATTTAGTGGGATATTCAATGCTTCTACTCTGACGTACTGTACCTATCTATATAGAGAAAAGACTTAACTGATATTATTTTGTTCATAATTAATTAGTTCTAAATATTTGATTGCAGAGAAGATTAATTTTCACAATGAATTATAAAACATCATAGTATTTATATTCTTGTTCAAATATTTACATCAGGATATTAAAAAACTAATTATTTTATAGTATCAATATATTCTTAGTTGAATTTGAATATTTATTTTAAAGAATTTTTTAATAATTACCAACCTTAAAACGCATTTTTTAAATGGTATATTTTAGTTATAATAAAATTCATATATTTAAATGATTTAGTTTTATTAATTTAAATTACAGAAAAAATATTTAATCAATAAACATATATATATATATATATATATAACATGAGATCAAACTCACAATCTTTTTCTCATTTTTCTTTTATTGAATCACTAAACTACCTTATTATAGATATATGTGAATGTTACTCTAACTTGGGAGGAAATTAATACAATTTTTCTATTGCTTCTAAATTTCCAAAAAAGTTTTGAAAAACTTTGGAGTCACACTAATAAAACAAAATAGTCAAACTCACTAAGAAAGTCTTTTTTTTTTTTTTTTTTTTTGTATTAGCATATAAAAGATATATTAATGATAAAGCATTTTGAGTATTTTTACCCGAAAAAATTAGTTCATCAACTACAAATCCGACAAATTTAGCATATAACTTAACTAATCAAGGTCATGTTCATCTTTCTATAAATTTTCACAAAGAGTTATGTATATTGTCCTATATATACAGGTTAAGTGAATACATGAGGCTATTCTTTTACTCATTTACGTCTTATCCAATCCTCAAGCATAGTATATCAACCTGTCACAAACTACAAATACTCCTCTTGCATATTGAACATGCATGTAGAGAAAATGATTCTAATGGATTTCCAAGTAAACCTCTTCTTGTACCTACTCTACAAAGAGTTCATCAAAATATAGTATAGAGTAATTATTCCATAGATAAAAAGTTAAAGACCACACCTCCATGAAAAAAAAGCACTCTAGACCATAGAGTCTAGGCTATAAGTTAGAAACATTGTACATGTATTAAGAAAGCCATGTGAAAGAATCTTATTTTCTTGCATTTTTCTTTTATTTTCTAGCATTTGATTTTATTGATGGATTCCAAATATAGAAAAACTTTTGACTCTCTAGATTATATTGAGAAAGCTTACAAATGAATATCCTAAATTGTTTAGGAAGTTGGTTTGAATCCTAAAATGGTTTATATGTTTATATGTTTAGAAGCAACTATGATAGATTCAATGAATACAATAACCTTAAAATACTTCTAATTCAAATATGCAAAATTAATTGATCCCATATAAAGTTCTAAGTAACCTTAAGCAGATCTCTCTTGTAGCGAGATTACTTAGTAACCTTATGGAGGTTCAATCTTTGTGACTTGCTCCAAGGTTGCAGATTTCTATTCAACTTAACCAAATATATCTTCACGTCTAAAGATAATCTTGGTAATGGATATCACTTTCCATGTTCTCTAAGGCCAAGAACACACAGATCCCTCTAGTCATCCTATCTAAGTCTTAAACAACTTGCTCAATTCCTTGACACAAGATCTGCCCAATACCTGCATGAAGAATAGGGGCCAAACGCAAAGTTCCATCCCTGATTATTGGTTTAATCTGGTTTTGAATTAGTTAGTTCCGTTGTTGAATTCACATTCCTAGAACCTTCCAACAACTAGATCATGTTCTAATGGAGTAGAATAATCCAATACAATCATAAATAACATAAAGTAATTAAATATCATAAAGTAATTAAATAAGATAAAATTAGAGACACTTCACAAAAAGAAATTTATAAGTAATTATAAAACAATTAAATAAGATCGTATTAGGATTAATCTCTATAAAATAACATAAAGTAATTAAATAAGATGTTAGAAATATCTAACCAAACTATTATAATTTTAAATAGACAAATAAGTAGATATAAAATGATAAATATCTGTGTATAGTTTTTGCTCTTTCAAATTTGAGACTTTGTTATGCCTTATTTATAGACAAAATTTTCATGATTTTATATGTTTGAAATTGAATTTAATTTAGTAATTTAAATGTTGAAAGTCATGTGGAGTGTGACAGAAAAGAAAACGGGATATCCTTTTTTATTTCAATTATGATAAGAAAATTTGTGCACCCCGTTGTCTACAAGATCGAATACAGGAAACTATTGACAATAAACATTTTCAACTTTTCAAACTGATCAGTTTGCTACATCACATTATAGAGTTATTTTATTTTGTCTTGTCTGCATAATTAATGTTCATGAAATACAACACATCGGAAGTCTTCAATACTAGTCTTCTAAGATGGAATATTCAACTAGTCTGACTTTGATATTCAACTCAATTAATTAAGTCCTTTTGGGTTTATTATGTATTTTTTTATCTATTTTGTTGTGAAAAAAATTTCCATTTTATGAGATAGTACTAGTGCGTGATTTTTTTTTTTATGATTCTATGTAGAATTAAATTTATAATAAGAGTAGTAAATTTAGTCTGTCTCAAGATTTCTTTTTTTATTTTTCTATATTCTTGTAATTTATTGGACAATAATTATGGGGAGAAAGATGTAATGGTTCATAATCATGTGAAAACAAACCTAATTCTTTTCATGTTTATAGTGAGATTCACACGTGTATATATATATATATATATATATATATATATATATATATATATATGTGTGTGTGTGTGTGTGTGTGTGTTTGTTTGTTGGAATGTGTTTATAAAGAATTACATAATACGAAGAAGAGAGCAAAAAATATTATAAAAGTCAACAATTGATTTGAAAGTTGTCACAAAAATTCAATTAATTTGTTAAGTGTATGAGAGATCAGCTTGTTGTGTGTCACGTGGAAGATTTGTAATTTTATACAAAAAAAAGTTATACGAGACAATTTATAATTTTGTCAAGAAAAGATTATATGAAAATTTATCATTTTGTCTATAAACATTATATATTAAGTAATAATATTCGTTAAATTTTATGATGTGGTTTTATTTTGAGTATGTTTATATTTGAAAATTTTATTACTTAATTAATTCCCAACATGTTATATATATATATATATAAATTAAAATTAATTGTATGTAATTATTTTATAATAAGTTATAAAAAAATTGCATAGAGATAAATAAGTTCTATAAGAAAATACGTATAATATAGAGGAATAGTAGAGGAGGTCGAATGTAAAAGAGATTTTCTTGAAATTAACTGATTCAATCTCATTTCATACATATCGAGACAGATATCAACAAAAGAATGGTGATAATATTCTTTATATATGTTTTCTATGTATATAAGGTTATGGGTTTTTTTTATCAGCAACAATGTATTAAATAAATATAAATATTTATACAAGGTTAGGGAAATAATGTAAAATTGCTTTCGGTTATGATGTATCAGTAACATTCTAGAAAATGATATAACACACTATCACCTAATAGATGTTTGGTTAGAATTAGCTTAAACATCTTAAATCTATATTAAATAACATGGTGATTTGGGTTCAATCATAGGTCTATCTAATGCTAAAGAAAATAACGATAAGATGGACCTTCAAGAACTCTTGCAATTCATGACAAAGCATGTACAAATATCATTTATATTTTTATAAAGTCTATTATTTACAATTTTTACACACATTAATTTTCTAAATGTTTAAATAATTTTTTATGATGATTTTTTTTTAATATTTAATTATAAATTTAAAAATAATTTATTATTTATTTCTCGATCTTTAACTTTTTTTTAATATAATATATATTTATTTCCATTATAAAAACACAAAAATAAATATCAATACGTGTGTAAACACAGGTTTAAAACTAGATGTTTATAAAAAAAATACATGTACGGAGTCCTTAATAATAATAATATATTATTATTATTATTATTATTATAATATAAAAATCTCAGTCCTATCCTATACATGGACACTACCCATATAGAATTGCCAAATAATTGTATGAGGTGCCCCGCATTAACCTTTTGCATTAGTTTTACAAAGTACAAATTGAAAGGATATTTAAATACAAATGATTGGGTAAAAGCACCAAACATAGTTTAGTTTATATTTGGGTTGTTAAAGTTTAGTTTAGAAGAAAAATATTAAATTGCACTAAGCAAAATTATAAAGTAGTTATACAAATTGAACTAAAATAATTAATTTTAATAGTAAATTAACTAAACTACTACGAGTTTAATTAATTGTATACATTAAGAAACGAATCTGAATCATCACAGTTAATAAACGATTTTTTTTTTTAACTAAAATTAAACTAGAAATCAATACTTCAATCAATACATAAATTTTTTAATAAAACTGTTACAGTCACTAAACTGTGTTTTTTTAACTAAAAATAATTAACATGAAATTAATTATTCAATAAACATATACTCTTTTTAGGAATTCATTTTATACATGCATTTTTTTATTATTTCAGAATTGATTACAACTTTTTTGTTGAAAATAATAATAATGAACGAGTAGAGATTGTAATATAGATATGTTTATGTAGTGTAAGGACACATGTAGCCAAGTGGATCAATTAAGAAAAAAAAACAAATACAAACAAGGTAAAAATTAAGTAAAATGTAATACAGACTAGGAATTTTGCATAAAAAACTAATAAACTGAAGTGAATTAAATTAAGTTATTTAAGAACTAAATATATTAGAAACATAGTTTGTCTAAACTAAACTAAAAGAATAAATAGTTGAATTGAACTTTTTTAACTATTTATTTTTAGTTTGTAATATTACATTAAAGATTTTGAGTTGAACTGATCTTTTTCTTCTAGAAATTGACTAATTCAATCATTTAAAATATATTCTCACACACACGATATTTATAGATAAATTGTATATGTACTGAACTAATATAAATATCTGGAAACTAACCATTAATTAAGTGTAAATTTTGATCAAAAAGATTTTGCATATTTTTTACAGTACAAAGCAGTAATTAAAAAATTTAACAAATTTTCTTTAAGATTTATACCTAATTTTACTAATTAAAAGTTAATGTTTAAACATCGAAAAAAAGAATAGTGACTTGGAGTAGATCATCATGTAAGACATTAATGCACTAAACTATTCTTTTAGTAATTTAATTTGAGAAAATTGAAATATATAAAAAATATTTTAATTTAGTTTTTAATCAAAATGGTTCAATTTTTTTTTATAATTTAGTCGAATTGAATTGACTATTTTTTTATGCATACATTATTGGAAAGACAATCTATTTGTACTAAGAAGTAACATTTCCTTAATAGGTTTCAAGCACCTCAATTATTATTTATTGTGTCCACAAGTAAAACACTACAAATATCTATCTATCTATCCACTAGAGTTGGTAATTTCTACGAGTCTCAGGTCAACCATTCTTGTCTATAAATATTAGGACACTTTTCTTATGTAGGTATGTTTTTCTTCCTTTAGACATGCTTACTTTGCTAAAACTTCTTTCAATTCCACTCCACTTCTTGCACATGCCACCATCTATTTCACTTTCATATTCGACATATAATGTTGCTCAAACACCTTTGCACCAGATGAAAGTAAAAAGAGTAAGATATTTTATATATAAGATTCAGAAATTAAATGACCATTGAAAAAAAAGTGAGTTTCAATGATTTTGCTTTACTGAATTTGGAAGATTTAAAACTGCTACACAAAAATATAACTTTTAAAATATCGCTCCGAAATATATTTTTTAAAAATTCAAAACAACTACAAACTTTTGTGCTTAGAATTGATAGAAAATATATTATTTCCCTTGAGTACATTTTTTTTCTTTTCAATTTAACTTTTTTTATATGTAGCGGATTTTGACCAATATTTTTGGAGAGTCAAAACAATATATTCAAAATTTATATATTTAATTATTGTTATTCATTGGAAATCCAAGTATGAGTTTAAGTCCCACATGGGATAAAAATGAAGAAGTTGAGCACTATATAAGAATGAAGATCCATAAACCTATCTTTTGGATTAAGAGTGATATCAATCTCTTATATCTGGATTGTGTTCATGTCTCAAGATCACTAATAGAATAAAAAGGAATACATAATTTAGTATAATGATATTATTTCTTTCTCAATGTAAAGACTAACTGAAAATGATAATATTTTACTATCAAGTAAGACAAAAGAGAATATATAAGGAATGAGAGATAAAATAATCAAGAACAAAAGAAAACATAACAAATGAAAACATGTGAGAGTGGAAGATAAGAAATGTAAAAAACTCAAAAGACAATGAGAGACAAAATAAAAAATATATTAATACTTTTTTTTATTTTTTATTATATTTGATTTTGTATTTTTTATTTATTAACATTAAATATTGTGTTTTATAAAGAAAAAAAAATATTTAATTTAAGTCTCATCAATTACCAATTTACTATATATAATTTAAATAATTTATATTTTTTGACTACATATGATTTTAAAAAAATTAAAATTTTTGACCATTATATATAATTTAAAAATAACACTCATACCATCTTAATTAAAAGAGTTAGTCTAACTCAATTTTTTAAAACTTATTTATAACTAAAAATAATAAAATTAAGTTTTATCAACTACTTTTTTAATATAAAATTAAATTTTTGAACATATATGAGTACATCTATTAGTTGAAGCTAAGAAAAACAATGTCTTTATCATACTATTAATATTTAATCTTATATGTGACATCATTATTAAAGTCACTCCATTCAAAATATATATTGTTTTAATCTAAAATATATGAATTAAGTTGATCAAGTGAAAAATGGTCTTAGATTGAGCTCTCAACTATATGTTTAAATAGTTAAATTAGTTTGATTCGATCTGTCTTACTAGATCTGACTGATGAGGAGTTTTCTAAATTAAGAGAGTGTTATTTTTCTTAGTCTTAGGAAAAGAGAAAGGAGAGAGAAAATATATTGATATATTCACTGAGCTGCTTAATAAAATTGTGATTTCTACTTCATTAACGGTTGGATCATGTTGAAATCTTGATAAAAATTTCATGACATATGACTCTTCATTTTTACCATTGAGATCATCAATTAGAGGTTTATGGTTAGAAAAAATCACTTCATAGTATTGTTGCTCTATTTTATGTTTCTCTTTATTTGTTCTTCATATTTGAGAGCATTATTTTTTGGATGTATTAATTGGTTGTTGACACTTGTTTGTACTTGTGATTTGACACTCTTGTACTCATATTTGTGCTTCCAAATTTTCACTTCTCACACCAGGAGGGTTTTCCCATTTAAAAATATTGAAGTTCTCTTTTGTGGTTATTATTGTTATTTTCTATTGTTGTCGTCGCTCCTCATGAATTCTTGCAGTTTGGAGGAATTATATTTGTTGCATACTTTGATATTTTTTGTTATTATATTGTTGTTTCCCCATAAGAGTGGTATTAGAGCTTAGTTAGTCTCGATGATCGGCTTAGACAAATACAATATGGGTGGATAATTATATATTTGTGGATTTCTTATATCACAAGTAGTTTTTGTAATAGTTTCATCAACCAAGTGTGTCTCGTTGTTATGATAAGACAATAGTATAAGAAGGTCATTGAGGTAATCATGCTTGAAAATGTTTCTGTTTAAGGAGAAGTGTACTAATGTGGAAGATGCTTATTATTGAATGGAAGATTGGTAGGAATAATTTGAATCTAAGTCACACATTGGATAAAAATGAGAAAGATGAATATCTTATAAGATAGAACACATAAATTCATTATCTTAATGTGTTGAGTTGGTGGTGATGCCAATTTGATGCGTGAGCTGGGTTTAGATTTCATTATTATTGTATTTCCATGTGAATCTCTCTCCTAAAAGACCCATTGATTGGTCATAAATTATTTTAGTCCCAAATTTGAAATGATGTGAAATATTTTACACGTTTTAGAAGAGTAACATTGTGTGTGAGTGGCGACATAGATTAGAAGATAATACAAGGTAGGAAGTCGTTGTCACGTGGTGAAGGTGACTACAGCTATTCTGAAAATGATTGACAAAGAGATCTCAAACCCTAAAGCTTTTGGCAGACAAGTGCTTGCGTTGATAGAAAATCTACTCCTATTGTGCATGTCATGCGTCCAAAGCACACAAAATTTACACCTCCATTATTATGCTTTTACACAAAAATATTCCTACTTTTTCACATCAATGTTTAATTACATTCAAAGTCTCTGGACTCAAATTTAACTTCTGATAGCGAAACCCTTCCTCGTGCTTCTAACTTTTAAGTCTTGATAACAAAATTGATCTGATTTCTAGGCACATCACCACATGCCTATGTGATCTAACTCACCTACCTATTCTCTTACTCCTCAACATCAAACATATATTCTGCGAATCTCTCTGTGTCCCATGCTCACAGAAATTTCCTAGAATCTGTCCAAAATAAATATTACAGAGGTACTTTGGCTAAAACAATGAATCAAAATATCAACACAATAGTCACTTCTTTCTTTGACTCAACACACGGAAGCAACAAGTGTCTCCAACTATTGTAATTATTAAGTGGAGAGCTTAAGTTGTTGATGAAGATGATCATTATCATGTGTGGCTGAAGAAAACCACTCTTGACAGCGAAACTGAAGAGACCTGAAGAAGAAACTTTCAAACATAATTATTAGCTAAGTTGTGTAGTTATTGTAGGTAATCAGAGACAAAGGTAGTTGCGATGACATTAGTTTTGATATTAAAAGATTTGTAGTGATTTAATGTTACTATGATCCAACATCGAATATGATTTAGACCTTGTTTCACATGCTATCTTATCTTGTTGGAAGCTTAAGAAATAGCCCTCTTCTCTTTTTCTGTCATTATTTGCATATCCCATGTGTGGCCACTATGTGTTGTTAAAGTTCACCATGGTAAGAGGGGCGTGAGGGGGTGGTGGGGAGACAAAATTTTCAAGAAGAAAATTATGCAATTCTATCGTACTTAGCTAGGGTTTGTGGTTGGAGATATGCAGCTCCAACTTTTGCCACAAATTTATTCGATTATTATAGCAGATCAATATGTGTCGATCGAGAGGGAGGGATGGAATTATTTTAAGATAATAAAAAATTATTATTTTCAAGAAAATACTTGGGGTGTATATATATATAAGACATTATTTAGAAATTAAAATAAGATAATAAAAAGTATTACTGATGTATCTTTATAATTTCTATCATATTATTTCCATAATTTATCACGATATATAAAAGATAACATTTTTGTGTACATATTTTCTAAACTTATTTTACCCTTTAGTTATAACGGGTGGTTTTTTCTCCTGTTGCAGGCGTCGACATGTGTCTCAATCATCTCTTTCCTTTCTTTCCTTTACATCCAAAATAATTTTTAAGACTTTTTTTAGTTGCAGTAACAATTCAAAATATTTATTATTTCTATATGATAAAAGATAACAAATTTCAATAAAAATTAAAATATTTTAATTTTGAATATTACAAAAAAATCATTAAATAATAATATAATTTAAAGATAAAAATAATTAAACTTTATATCGAGTAAGTTAGATATCATTTTATAAACCAAAATTTATTGATATTTAAAATAGTTTCTATTATAAAATTATAATTAGTTTGTAAATTATAATATAACATTAATTTGGGTCTAGGTCGACTTGGTTAGACTTGGATCCATGTCGACTCAACTTGACTTAAATTTAAGTAGGATTAACTCAACCAAGAACCAGGTCGACTCAATTCAATCCAAGATCAAATATAAAAAATATATGTACCATAAATTTTCTTTTATCAACAATAACTAATTGATTAAATATAAATAATATTTAGGGAACTCTAACTCTTTTATAACAATAAAAAAATGTGAAATTATAAACACAAAGATTGTTTAACATATTTCAAACATAAAATAGAAAAGATACGTTCATCATTTTAGTCTTACTTATGGTCCCTTTTATAAATAAAAGAAATTTGGCATGTTTCTCTTTGTGTCATGTCTTATAATCCTATCTCCTTTTAATAGTTTAATCCATTAGTTTGAGTGTCTTTGCACTTGCTTCCAATCCCTATTGTGATTTGCGTTTACATCTATATCCCCCTAATGAGAGTTGTCTACCTCTACATGCAATTGACACTGAAAACTGTCTTAACTACATGTCCATAAGCCTATGGCTCATAGTGACACTTATTATTTAAACCAACTTGGCCAGATTATAAGATTCTCCTATTTTGTTGCGTTTTTTTGCACTATAGTTTTACATGCATGTGTTAGTTACAAACAAAAATCCTTCTAATGCATCATTCTGAGTTATTCCTACCCCATGTTTTTGTAGTGTTTCTCAACATTGTTTGTATTTGTAATTGTTCCATTTGAATTTATGTACATAAAAACACATTAAGTACTTCACCAACTATTTTTCGTCTATCCACTCCTTACAATTCAGTCCACCAATAAATCAATTCACATTATAAGAAAATTGCTAATTATTGATGGATAAAATTTATTGATAATAGCAAAAATTCGCTAGTAATTCAAATTTATCATTGAATTAGCAACAACAAAAAATTTGTCGAAAAAATACTCGTCGATAAATTATGTTGATGGATTGAAAAATTCGTCGATGACGGACAATCTAAAATTCGTTGGTAAATATTTGTCAGTAATTATTGGTGGCCTAAAATCTTATTGTAAATATGCATTGATAATTACATATGAACATCGATAAAATTTGTTGATAAATAATACAAATTGGATCTTCTTCCTCCTCTTACTCTCCTTTTTTTTCCTCTTCTTCCTTCTTTCCTTCTTCTCTCCTCCTCACCCTCCTCACCCCCACCTCTTCCCTTCCTCCTTATACTCATCTTTCTCCTCTTCTTCCTCTTCTTCTTCTTCCTTCTTTCCTTCTTCTCCCCTCCTCACCCCCCACCTCTTCCCTTCCTCCTTATACTCATCTTTCTCCTCTTCTTCCTCTTTCTCGTGGTCCACCACCTCTTTCATCTTCTATCATCATTGTTGTAGTTGCAACCATCGTTGCATCATCATCACATTGTCATCACAACTCCACCTCCGCTTCTCCTTATCTTTTTCCTCTTTATCCTCCTTTTCTTTTCACCTGTCCCATTTAATTTATAAAAAAAAACTCATAAAACTTGGCAAAAAAAAAAATTCTGCTCCTTTTATTGATGAATTTACCATAAAAAAATGTTGGTAAAACAAAGTATAAATTTTTGATGAATTTTATTGATAAATTTTAAGATATATAATTACTAATGGATTTTACAGAAAATGTCAACTTAAAGTGGGAAGTATGTCGTTCTTTTTATCGACAAAATTTATTGATGGACAAATTTGTGAATAATAACAATTGTAATTTTGTGACAAAATTTATTGGTGAAATTTACCAATGAATACATTACGAATGGAAAATTTTACGAATGAATACAAATTTATTGGTGAAATTTACGAATGAATACAAATTTTATTTTTTAGAAGACAAATTTTACTAAGACTCATTATTGAGAGATATTTAGGTAATTGAAATTAAATTTTTTTTTAATAAAATCCAGTAATAAATTTGATTTTATTGATGGATTTATTTTCGTTGATAAAATATAAAAAATCTTATAGTTTAATTTTAGATTTATTTAGAAAAGCTTTCTGGTTCTATCCTTCTAACCTTTTAATATATTAATTTTACTTAGGGGTGGTAATTAGGGCCTGCCTCGTAGGTCTGCGAGAAAAACGTGGGACAGGCCAGGGTTGTGAGCCCGTAGGCCCATAGTGGCCCGAGCCACATAAGTCTGCCGTTTGTGCGAGCTGGCCTGCGACCCGCATAAAAGAAAAAAAAACTTGCACTTGTGTATATTAATTACTTTTTTATAGACTATTGCATTAACTTTTCAAATTCTTGTATAAGTGGAAAAGAAAAGTATTATGTATTTTTTAATGTACTAAAACTTAAAGAATACATTGTGTATCTCATAGTGTGAATATGAATATCATGAAAATGTTGAATTATCAATTTATTATCCAACTCTCCAAATTTTTTAATAAATTTTTTAAATTTTTAAAATTTCCCAAATTTTAAAAAATTAAAAATTTTAAAAAAAAAATAAAAAAAAAAAAAAAACAGGCCAGCCCGCGAACTAAGTACAGGACGGGGTGAGCCAGTGTTTGCAACCCGCATAAAGTATGCAGGGTGGGACGGATCAGCCCACATTGTGCGGGCCTTATGCAAGCCGAATCTATACAGGCCGAGCTAACCCACATTGTCATCCCTAATTTTACTCATGCTCCGCGATAGTGTTTTCAGAAAATGTGACGTATAGTCGAATGGTTAACTATTGGAAGAATAGATGAAATTTTTACGAAAGTATTTTATGACTACATTGGTAATCGACACGATAAGTGCTATTTTTTAAGGGACAAGAAAAATCATTTATTGTTATACTAATCAGAAAGTCAATTTTTTCGTCAACAAAGCTCAGTGAAACCAACATAATTTAACCAAAATAGGAATCAAAGTAATAAAGACTGTAACAGCTAGAAGATCTTAATATAGTTCATACCAAATTTTCTCTCATACTTCTGATATCAAATAATTCCGTAAATTAAAATGTCAGACAAATCTTAGGTTACATTTGATAAACATAAGAATAGTCAGACTTTACTAAAGAAAATTTAAACCTAAATGGCATCTACACTTGACTGAACTTCATTAAAAATAGTATTACTTCCACCTATAGCCCAAGACACGAATAGCACAAATGGAATATAACTTTTAGGCATAGAATTTATCAAGTTTTAAAACTTGATCAATATAATAAAAACAATTCAAAGATTGTCTTTGGTATTGTGACATTTTTAAACTCATCAGTAATCAAAACTCAAATTTTATGCTATTTCTTTCTCGATGTAAATAATCATACTGTTGACAATAAAAACTTTAAAAAGCTCTTATGATTGAACAATTTAATCATTACTATCATGATTCAAAATATATGAATAAAATGAATTTGTTTCGTTTTCATCTTCACGACTTATCTTTTATCACTTTTAAAAAAATTGATTCTATTTTTTCATTCTTCATCAATACAAAATAATTTATGAAAAATTGGTAATCAACACACAATTAAAAATTGGTTATGAAAAAACACATGGTACAATACATTTTCTTCTATACTCAAACACAATGAATATACAAACACTCATGAGATAAAAAATAATATTAATTATTAAACTAATATTTCACGATGAAGTAAAATAAGAAAAAATTACCTCTTTTTTTCCCTTCAAGAAGGAAAGGGAATAGATGAAAAATAAAAGCATAAACAGCAAATAGTTTTCTCTGCATAAACAAAAAAAAACAACTGAAGTGGAAGACATACGATAAAAACTCATAAGACAATAAGACACAAAATAAAAAATATCTTAATAATTTTTTTATTTTTTATTATATTTAATTTTGTATTTTATATTTATTAACATTAAATGTTGTATTTTATAAAAGATATAAAAAAATATTTAATTTAATTCTCATCAATTTTCAATATATTATATATAATTTAAAAAATTTAACTTTTTACTACATATAATTTTAAAAAAATCAAATATTTTGACAAATACATAATTTAAAAAAAATTTGCTACAAAAAATTTTAAAAAAAATCAAAATTTTGGGGATCATGGCCTCAAGTCCTCTTAACATTTCCACTGTAATATATATATATATATATATATATATATATATATATATATATATATATATATATAATATTATTATTAATAATTATTATGATATTAATAATAATAATTAAAATGTTTTAATTTTAACTTTAAAGAGAAAATTCTAATCTTATATTTTATTATATTAAAACTTTATTTTTTTTATCATCGAAATCACTCACAAAATTTTATAAAATTTACCTTTAAATTTATTCAATTTCATTCTCAAATTCTTTAAGATAAATAACACATATCATCACTCAAATTCATCTCTCACTCACCGTCAAATTTATCTTTTGAAGTGAATAGAATCTAAGTTGGTGTTCTCATCTGATCATTAACTGTTGAGACAGAAAAGGAAAAATGAATTTGAGGTGATTGTTTGTGTTTGAATGTAGCGATTTAGAAGGAAAAGGAAAAACAAGAGGAGATTTGTGAGTGATGAATGCTGTTTTACTTGTTTTACTTAAATATACTCCTGGTTTAACACTGTTGTGTCATGACTTTTGCTTCTACTTCTATGGTCTGAATATATAGGAAAGATGTATGACTTTAAATTAATAAAAAAAATCGCTTTTAAAATAATTATTAAAAACAAAATGAATACACCTTGTCCATAAATCATAAACCATAATAACATTTAATATCTAAATATTTAATTTTTATTTATAACAAATAAATTATATTTTTTATTTATTACAATTTCTTTTTCAAAACTATTTATTAACATTTAAAAAAAATAACTCTAATTAATCAAAAAATAATTTTATAATCTTTCTTTTTCATCTATTAATATTTTTTATCTATTATATAAGTCTAATTACTCACAAACATCAACAAATTTTATGTTCAAATTCATTAAATTTTTTCTCTAAAAAACTTAAAACAAATAATACAAACTTAATCTTCAAATTCATTCAAATTTATAAAAAAACACATTCAATATTACTTTCCACTTATTCTCCCTCAAATCTATCCTAAAATAAAAATATACACAACACTACTTTCGTCTTATTGTCCCGTCAAATTCTTCCATTTCTTTTGTCTCAAATCCATAATTTGAAGTGAAAAAAAACCTCTGATATTTTGACACGGCTAAGAATTTTTCCAATACTTCTTTAATACAAAACCCTCGTCTGTGTTTGTTTCCCCATGTTAATCATCACTTTACCTATTTTATTTTTATGCTTTTAAGTGTATGGAAAACATTGCCTTTAAATTTTACATTGGGAGCGATTTTTGAATGGTGAGTTATCTATTGAGAGACAACCATGGAAGCCACCTTTAAGCAGAAAAGAATTTGACATCCCATCAGTGCTGAAGTGCAGTGAGCAGTGGCAAGCATGAAAAGACCAGTTAAAGGGTAGAGAGGAAGAAGAAAGAAATAACACCGCCACCACCATCACCTACCTCAACACCTTCTACAATTTCTTCATAAGTGCCTAGTTACCATTTTCTATCAAACATGCTTTTCAAAAGTCTGCAAGACCAAAACTTTCAAAGACCTAGGCAACTTCAATAGTACCATTCTCCTATATCAAAATAACAACAATTTTGTTCTTTTAAAATTATTGATATTTTAAGTTTTGACCAACCCTGACATTTTTCTCCCATCTGTTTTCAAATTAAATACTCTTATTATGTGTCAATCTTATTTTTAATATTCTGAAGAAAAAAAAAAATCTACGATCATCGGGACAAATATAATATATATTACATTGATATGTTAGTTATTGATGTTAAGTTAATGAAATAATACATTTCGGAAAGTCTCACATCAAATAGGATAAACAAAGAAAATAGATGTTAATGACTATATATATTGGACTCTAAGTTTATGGTTTTAGTCATTTCAGTTAAAAATATTTTAAGCTTGTATTTGACTTTTCTTATACTCTGGTAGTAGAGTGTTGTGAAGTTTAGGTCAAATTATTTCTTTAAAGTGTGGTTAGGTTAAAGGGAATGAGAGAGTTGATCTTGTGTTAATCTTATTTCTCTTTTGGTAGGGTGATTCTCAGGGTAAAGACACTAATGTTATTCATGATGATGTGTTTTTTCCATCATAATGGTATTAGAGCCAATGGTTCATCCTGGTGACACAGCTGACATGAGTATATAAGTAGGTGAAGAATCCTAAATTTTAAGATTTTTTGTATCGAAAGTCTTTCATTTCAGGAACAATCATGAGAGAAAGATTGTCATCACTAATATATATATTGTAGAACGACAGTACAAAGGGATGGTCATCATTAATTTACTCGTGCATGAGAGAAAGATGTTCTAATATAAAGAGACTTGCAAGATTATTCGGAATTCAAGGTGAATTGAAGTTTTACATTGGTTAAAAATGAGTAAGATGAACAATTATATATAAGGTCAAAGATCTATAAACCTAATGTCTTAAAATTTTGTATCGAAGATGTATTAATCCCTTATGTGATTGGACTTAGGTTTCATTAGTGTTAAGTTCTTCTCAATGAATTCTTCCCTCAATATAAAACTATCAATTAAGATGGTCTAATCCATATTCAAATTAAATAATATATAAAAATAGTTAGGTGAAAATTACACACCTAAGAATAATTATGTTATTTCTTTCATGCATTTCCTCTCTAAAGTAAACAATATTTATGTTATTTCAATACAAGAAATGTTTTGAATAATGATAAATTTTAATGACAAAAAATAATTAGTTACTATAATAATTAAGTTATATATCAATTTATAAACTAAAAGTTATTGGTAACTAAAATAGTTTCAAAAATTATAATTGGTCTCTAACTTGATAACTAAAATAGTTCCTATTATGAATTGGTCTCTAAATTGATCATTAATATTAGTTACCAAAATTTTAACTACCAAAAGAATTAGTTTTAAATTAGTCTCTAAACATACTTTCGGTCACTAAAACGATCACCGTTAAGGAGTTTTCTTATAATGTTCTCACTAATTAGATGAATTAATTATTTTCTATATTTTAACAACGATAGTGAATATGTAGAGAAAATAAAGTTATATAATAAAACTATTTTCAACAAACCACGTAAATATATTGTTGCTGTTAGCAAAACTAATAAAAAGTTGAGTAAAATTGAGAGGGAATAGTATATAATAATATGGAAGAATTGATTAATGATGAGGCACTTATGTATCATGATTAAGTGTACGTACGTGGCTAAAAGGAAACCCTAATGAGAATGTGGTCCATCTCCCATGGACCCTATCTTCATTGAAAAACACAGATTCACTAATACTTCTACTACCTGGAGGTGATAGTTCACGCTCATCGTGGGATCCCTATCATCATCTTTTCTTTCACCAACTCCAAATCAACAACATGGGTTAGGCATATACATACATAGTTGTGTCATATCTCGTCAAACCCTACATATTTTCACAATGCATTCACAACAGACGATCCATTAAAGATTGTGTTGTTCTGATAATTGTTCCGATCTCAAATCAGATGATAGAATTGATACAGATGATAGAATTGATATCGATCATCGTATATTCGAAGTATTATTTATTTAGAAGTGTGTTTTATCACAATTTTTTTAGAAAGTATTTTGGTTGATGAAAGGAGAAAAATATATTTGAATCGTCTTAAACCTCGATTTCTAAATAATGTGAGACTATTAAACATATAGTAGATTTATGATAAATTAGAATGATTTATAATTGACATCCTGAATATATAATATTTACTATTCTTTTGGCTTCATTGTTTTGTTTAATGCTTTTCATATGGTCGCAATTAGATAATGGCTCCACACCCCACAATTGATCGACAACATCCACCCAAACAGTGATGATCATGATGTGTCCCTTGCTTTGAATTGCCTCTGTTTATCATCATTAAGTTGCTGTTCATCCAAAATTTTTTCCATGATAAATCCTGCTGAATGTGCGTTGAAAATTGACGAATAATTGCTTATGCAAATAGTTCTAAGAAGTTCTATCGTTGGCCAGGTGGCATCATATCATAAACCAACATCTCAAGCTTAGTCTACGTATTTATACACCTTTTCCGGACAATGTATGTCCCACGTATATCTAGTGTTAAAAAATATAATTATTTACATCTCGTGGTATGATTAATAGATTAAGCATTTTCTTTCTATATATTTCACCACTACATATCCATTGCTCGTATAAGCTTAATATAGTTCAAGTTGGAATTTTGAGTTCAAAGTAATAAAAAGTGTATTGCTTATAATGCTTTTATTTATTCTAAAGCATAATTGTAAGAAAAATATGTATAACTAAATATTGGAGAATAATCTAAGTGTGAGTTAAGGTCTCACATTGAATAAAATAGACAAAGTTAAACACTATATAAGATTAAAGACCGATCTATAACATCATTACCTTAAGGTGTTAGGATAAAAGTGATGTCAAATTCCTTATATGTGTAATACAAATATCATATATATAATCTCAATAACCATAATAAAAATGGGTCACCATACACCTGAAGGAAAATACCATATGACATTAAGAGTGGTGTCAATTTCTTATCCAGTTGTGCTCAGGTCTGGTTTTGAGTTGAAAGTGGTGTCAATTCCATAAACATTAAGATTTTGGATTGAGAATGATGTCCATTCTTTATACGGTTGGACTCAGGTCTTATTGGTGTTGTATCTAGTGAAACCCCCTCTATAAACCTAACAATAAACCCAACACTAAATGTCAGAATTTGCATAGGAACTATTCTATCTAAGTTATAGTGCCACGTGAATGGAGATGAAGTTTCATAATGGGGGTTTCATGTTAAATTTGATAGGAAATTGTGTGATAAAATGTTTTTTTAAAACAAAAGATATATGTGATCAAGAATATAATATAATACAATTAGTAATATATTCATTAATATGTCACACTTGAATGGAAACCGGTAAATATAATATGTTTTAGTTGAATTAGGAAACTATGTATAGAAATCAATATGTATATAACTTATATCCCTCTATAGCTACTGTTTAATTTTTGCAGGACAACTTATATGCCTTGTGATTTTGACATATTAACTAACCTAGGTGCTTACTTTTGATTATGAGCGATCACACAGAAAAAAAAAATCCAAGAAAATGACAGTTTGATAAAGATTTTTTTAATAAATTTTGATAAATTACCTACTTAGATAAAAAAAAAAAGGTACTACTTTATTTTTTTTTATTAAAAATAAAAAATTAATTTATTTTAATTCTATTTATGAAAATTTTGTTAAGTTTGTCAAAGAAAAATTTTGTCAAAACATAATTTTTCAATAAATAATTGGCTTGGACATGGAGACATATTAACAAAGAATTATTTTTGATAAACAAATTTATAATTCATTGGTATATATACAAAGAAGTCTTTCATTATAAATTTTAAAAATTTTTGACAATATTTCGTATTAATCTTTGAAGTATACAAAATGAGAGTGATCACTCATGATCACATTCAAATATACATTCAGAACACAACAAAATGATTTGAACTGAATTTTAATCAAATTTATGCATAAATTTATAACGGATATGTATTAACAAATTACGAAAAATAATTTTTCTAAACTGTTTGATTGGACAGTTCAAGATTTAAATACAAACGATTAAAGTTTTTTTAATTATTTGTTTTGAATCTCAAACGAAAATTAAGGTTTACTCAATGTCTACATCTAAAATTATAATAAATCTTAATATAAACTAACAATGCACCTAATAATAATTTTTAAATTAATCAAACATATAATAAATATAAAATTATAAACATTCAACGTCTAATAAATTTAAAATTAATTAAATATCTTATATAAACTAAAACTACAATTTAATAAAAACACGTAATAAATCTTAATATAAACTAACAATATTTCTTATCTAAATATTTACATTAAAATTAAGATAAAACTAATTTTAATATTACAAATATTGTAAAAATTTAAATAAAGCATAAAATTCCAAAAACACAACTAAAAAAGAGTTTATAAAAAAAAAAAACATCTTCAAAAGAGGTTCCTCAATGTTGCAAATATAATGGAAATGAAACGATTCAACCAATGCAACAACATGCAATCAACAAGAGAAAAATGATTAACAATGGCAACCAAAATTAACCTTAATGCGAGAAACAAAGTTCAAAAGAGACTAAAAAAGTGAAGATTCTTAGATTCCTTTTTCAATTCTGAACCTTTGCACCTTTTCTGTTTTCCAAAGAAACTTTTAGGAGGGGCATAGTTAGTAAAAGGACAATACTATATAAGTGCATTAGTGTCTAGTAAAGGGTATGAATGGAATTGAGTATTTTCTTTCTTTCAAATTCCTTTTCTCGTTCCAAAACCCTAGAGATTGATCCTTGCTTGAAAGGGATCATGACTATAACATTGGTAATTTCATTTTCCATCTAACACTCGTTAAATCAGATTTTTAGTCTGAAATTTCGATATCAATGTGGTGAATATGTCATTTGGTAGCTGCTTTGTATTGAAAAATACTTCGTTGAAAAGGAGATTAGAGATACGAAAGATGACAAAAGTGGTGCCAACAATGAAACATTATATGCTCTCGAATAGGAACTTTGGTGGTACAATATCATAAGTTGAAAATCCTTTACCATTGCATTTCTTTGGTGTTTTAAACTTGAATATTGTTGACCATCCATTTGTTTGACTCTTATTACAAACATTAAAACAACATACTTTAATGTCATAAGATCGAGAATTTATCAGGTGTTCGTAGACTACCTTTTGTTCATGATTCAAATAAATCTTTATGAAAGACGTAATTAACCATTATTAATTATTTTATCTTAATTTAAAAACTTAAATTCGTATCATTTTAATATTGATTGCCATCATAGAACAAATAATAATATAGAACTACCTAATAATTTCACTATTAGAAAATTTAATATTTCATGAGACTTTTACAATGATTATTTAGTAAAACTTTTAAAATCCCACAGAAGTTTTTGCCCAAAATTTATTTATTTTTAATTTTTATAGAAAATTTTCAAGAAAAATATTAAAAATAAAATCTAATATTTCTCCAAACAACCTCACCCTGTCGCCCTCAAATAAATGTAATCTATTAAAAGACATTAAGTCATTATAGTTTTAGTTGATCTTTATATAATACATATTAAATGTTATTAAATCTTTTTATAAGTGTGGCAACCAACTTCAATTCAAACAATTTAAATTGAGTATTTTGAATGGTCGGGCGACATTCAACCTAATAAAAAAAGTATATTTTAATTAGTAAAATGAATTTACTTAAATGAAAGATTATGTTTAAGTAGGAAATATAATATCTTAAAACTTACCAAATAATGTGCTCCTTTTTGTCTGCATCTTTTGTTTTGGTTAATCTACGAATAATTGCATTGATGGCAACAGTTGTCCGGGGGACAGTACTGTTTTTGTATTGAATAGTTTTTATCCAGATAACTCGATCACAGTTCTTATGGTCATTCCAACATCAAGGTAAAATAATTTTTGAAATAAACCACGAATCGAAAACATAAGGAGATTGGTGAAATTTTTTCTTTGTACTTTTAAGTATCGACTATAAGTTTAAGGTCTTCACATCTTCGTTTCCCTGCACATCTTTGTAAGAAACAAGGAAACGTAACAAAAAAAATTCGTAACAACAATAATAAAAGAAAATGCTTCGGATTAGCTCGAAAGTAAGACCTATTCTTCCTCAAGCTTGCAAGAAAATATTTATATTGAGCATAAATTTTAGCCTCAAGTTATGTTCAATAATTTCTTTTAATCTCAAACCCATTGGGCAGAAAACACGAGCTTCATTCTTAATCATACCAAAATTAATAATTACAGGATATTTACTGATTGCACGTGCCCTGCAGGCAAGGTATCGAAACTACGTAGTTATCACAAACAAATTATCTTTTCCATCAAATTTCATATTATTTTTGTATACTCCACAAAATGCCTACGAATCTAATGCAATAATCACAGTTGTACCTCTTGGCTGACCTATTTTCGAAAGCAACAAGGCCAAATTAGCTTACAGCCTTATTTTCAATTCACAGAAAAATAAGATATTATATCCCCATATTTTATAAAGCTAATATAACCTTCACTATCTCATCATGCAGTGCTGGAAGATGGCTTCAATTTCTTAGGTGGGGGATTTCCTCCAGAGATAAGCACATAGAAATAAAAGCACAGCATTGCAGAACTGAAAAAAAAAAAAAAAATCCCGAAGCATAAATTAATCAGATCGAAATTGAGACAATCTAACATCCAAGGGCAAAAAAAAAAAAACAGTTATCAATCTCAAATACAAAGTATATATAGGATAAAATATATTTTTCATTCCAAACTATTCTAAAAAAAATGTATTTCGTCCTTAAACTAAATTATATACTATTTCATCTCTGCAAATAATGTCAATCATCCTCTTAACAAACGGTTGTTTTCTATGTGACAAATGAGGTTCCATTGTAAACTATAATATTATAATATTATCTTCATGTATCTTTTGTTGAAGAGGATATTTTACATGACTTTTATAAAATGAAAGGATGAAATAGGTATATAATTTAATTTCGGGACAAAACACCATTTTTTGAAAATAGTTTGAAGACGAAAAACAAATTTAACCCAATTAAATAGGACAAAAAACAATAGATTGAGATACCTTATAATAGCACTAAAGCCAGTTGGAAATATTTTCTTTGCCTGCATCCAGAAAGCAAATAAGTATGGCAATTAAATGAGACACAACATAGGAACAGTTTTGTCAAAATAGATGTACTACCAATGAGTAACTCTGGAAGTTCTTCCAGATAAGAATCCCTGACAATGCTGCAAATAACGAAACAAGTCAAGAGAGTAAATAACAATTATCCAAATAAGATCATGCTGCAGCCTTTTAGTTTCTTTCTTTTTCTTCCAAGACCAGCACTATCTTAATACTGCTTAAATCACATACCTGCTTGTCCTAGAATAAATGGTAAGCTTGATTTTCCTTGCCTCCAGACCTTCAAGCTAAGGGTACTGAGGAACAGTAAAGCACCACCAAAGAGCACACCACTGCTCAGTGTTGCAGGACTACGTGAAAAAAGGAACCCAACAATCCCTCCAGTTAAAACAAATCCACCTAAAACAAAAGATAAAGATGAGATATAACATCTTTAAGGGGAAGGAATGATTTCCTAATAGAGTACGGTATGTTTTCTTTTAGTACTGAAATAATGTACAACCCTTCCATATTTTTTATGCCACGGGTCTCAAAGAAATCAACCACAAATAATATATCTAGTTCAGAATAGTGTTCCGTTTAAACTGCCACGTAGGTTCAAAAAGTTTAATAAGTCATAATCTAAGTAATACTAAACTTTATAAAGCCTATATGGTGGTCAATTTTTGGACCGAAGGTTCAGATAAATGACAAGTGTCGGTTGGTGAACAATAGCAGATATGGAACAATAGCAGAACGTATTCGACAGAAGAAAGAAAGGACATCAAGAAGCTAGTTAGCAGGTGTCAGTAAGTTGAGCTGGCAATAGTTGGATTGACACTGTTGAGATATATGACCAGTTAGTTAAAATTTGAAAGAATCTGCGGGCATGTAGGGTTTATCGGGACTTCTAATTTTTTGGCAGAGATACAATCTCTGAAGGAGCCTTAAGCTCTGGTTTTCTTCCCAAGCTCTTATGTAGTACAATATTTCCAATTTTTCTTACTAAACTTAGCTCGTCTCTCCTTTTTGCTTTATCCTTCTGACTGGCATTCCAATATTGGAGAGTCTCAACAGAAAAGAGAAAACGGTTTCATCATCTCTTTTACCTTGAGTTCATTGAGTGAAAAAAAAAAAGCATTTGCTTTCATTGGGGTGAGAAATTCCACCCTCTACGTAACTTTCCTAATAAACAGTTTAAATTGATAATTTTAGAAGAAAATGACTGGCCTTGATTGGACAGGAAAAATCAAACCTGTTCTAATGCTATATCTATTGGATTGGCCAAGGGAGATATCCAGGACTTTGTGAGGTCCTGTGATGTCTGTGAAAAGAACAAATATGAGGTTACACGTGGTGGACTCTAACAGACTCTATATTCCTAAACAGATTTCAGTAGACACTTAGATTTCTTGAGTTTACATAATATTAGAGGCTTATACATCCTATTTGTGTTGAGGATAGGGGTTTAGTTACAATATAGCTCTTTTTTGGTTGCTTAAGCCTCCTGGTATGGACAAGGTAGTCACTGAGTTATTCTTAAGATATTCAGTAAGGCTAAACAGTATTAACAAATCTGTGGTTAGAGACTGATTCCTTTTTCATTATCCATTCTTAGAAATAATTGTTTAGGTTGAGGGACATTACTTAGATGCTCTCTTATCATCCTGATTCAGATGGCCAAACCAAGTCTTGAATAGGGGTTTGGAAACCAACTTGAGCTGCTTTAGCTCATTGATGACGTGAGCTTAGCTATGATGAGAAGCCAATAGTTAGTTGACATAGGCATTATTCAGACTAAGTTGACATAGGATACAATTATAAAAAAAAAATCTCTACCCCTCCATTTCCCTCCAAACAAGTACAGAATAAGGGAAATGCATCATATAATATAACTTAACTAATATACAAATCATCTACACAAGGAACCACTTACCAAAGGGAATGCCTAAACAGAAGTCATGGATTTTTGCAGTCTTTTTCGGTTGATCAACACTTTCTTGTATTTCCTGTCCAAACCCTGTTTTTTCAGTATCATGGTCCTCTTTTGTTGAATATGAGTTCTGCTTTTCTTCAACATGTAGCTTTGACACATCAGCTGCATAACTTAGTGTATTTTTGGTATCAGTCCCAGCAGTATCTGTGTCATGCCTCTCCAGACTCATAACAACTGATAACTAAATGAGATATGCTTCCAGTTCAGTATCAATGTCAAATAATTGCTCCAGAAAACTTTTATTTAACAGAAATATATTATTTATGCAGTTATTCAAGCCTGTCCATATTGTCTAGCACTACGGCTTGCAATATCAAAGTAAAAATATGTGCAAGCACATAGACTTAATATGACTTTCCCTAAATGTAGAGAAACGTGCCAATCTATCAAATCATCAACAAGGCCAACTTGAATACTTGATCATATTGACTTCCAGTACTCTGCTATATGCTTTTTAATTTGTATATTCTCACTACAATTACATAAACCAATACAAGCATATATGAGAAATAAACCTTTCCAATCCAGTACTTACAGAAAAACACATCACTGACCTTGCTTAAATAAACTTCTTTATAAACACTTATAGGAAAACAAATGATATAAGTTTTTTTTTATAAGTTTAAGTTAAAATTAGTTTTGTAGAAACCCTTTTATTTTGCTTCCCTAAAAGTTTATTTTAACTTATGCATAAGCTAATTTTATCCTATGGAAAAAGCTTATTTCATATTTTTCTTCTCCTCTATATGGAAAAAATTATCCAAATAAGATATGTAGTAATGGATCCCAAATTTGAATGATGTAGATTATGTGTGCTTAGCAGCAATAAAGTCAATAGTAGAAGGGAAGCAAGGTAAAGAAGGGCAGAGTGATACCCCAAAAGGAAACAAGTCACAAGAGGAATGTGGATGATAGATATGATGGAATGGAACACACAGTTCTAACTGTCATACATCCATATTTAAAAATAATAAAAACAACAAATTTTCCAAAATTCCGGTGATTAAAAAAATATTGCTTGTGATAACAACAGGCTGCTTCTTTTTTCTACCGAAATCCAAAATACAATGCATTTATGTTAATGCTTCTTCTCTTCTAGTATTCTGGTTTGGAAGTAATACAAATTCAAAAATTCCAATGACTGAAACCAGCAAAATCAGAAACCAAATGTATGAACAGAAAGAGGCATTAAAACAACCATCAAGAAGCCGCAAACAAAACACGATAACATTTTTTTTCCCAAGAGAAACCAATTAATTCAAACACGCATTAAATGTACACAGTTAGTCAATCCATAATAAGAACCTAAAATTGCGATTCTAACACAACAGCACACTGGACACTAAAGTCGTCGATGTTAGAGTTCCGTTAATTTTTTGCAACGACAGCTACTTCAAACTTCCCTTGGTATGTGATTTAGCAAGCGGCGGTTTAGATCTACGCAATATCTTGTACATTCGCGAGCCTGATGCACGCAATTATTCTTACCAAGAACCCTAACAAGTTACAGTGACGGTGGCAATAAACTATTTGGAAATGAGAAAGAGGAGAAATACCTTGGAGCGAGGGGAAGGAAATAGAAGCGAGCGGCGGCGTAGGTGTATGCTACGGTGGGCGGCGGAGAAGCATCCGAGCTGAGAAATCGCGGTAGCCGCGGCCATGTTTGCACTCATCACTGCCTTCGATTTGGTTGGATGCAGAACACAAACAATATTTTATCGAAAAGAGAGTGAAAAACAGAGCAGTCAACGGTTCCGCCACCTACCCATTAGCCTTTGGCTTCATAAATTTAGATACCAAAATAACCTTTTGCTTTACCAAAACATATTGGAAGTAAAATATTAATGATATAACTTTTTCTTATTCTAAATAAATAGAATTTTTTGTTTACGAAGTTTTTAGTGATGTATGAAGTTCTTAAGTCTTTCATTCTTTATTTACATTGTTATTGACGAAATGATGTTTATAAATTATGAGAATATATGACTATTTTTGTTTTATATTTTCGTATTTCAATGTTGAGAAATTAAAGAAAATAGAAAATTGAATGACACAAAAATTATAATTACATATTTTATTTTTATTTTTTTTGGGTTTGTTAACTTAAACACTTAGTTGGTATACATAAACATAATAAAAATTACTAGTTTAATTATAATGTTTACGCCGTTTATTCAAATATAAAATTATTATTCAAATAAAAAAGTCACTTATTTTTATTTTTTTATACTCGATTTAAGAATAGTAGTCTAAAATTGAAAGTAATCAAAAAAAAATTGTCTTAGGTTATCACAGTAAAATTAGCTTCATTTCTGTTGAAATACTATCTTACATTATATAATGTAACATGGTTCAAATTCTGACGAAAGGAAAAAACCAGAAATACATACAAATTTTATCTAAGAATTTTTTGTTTTCATATATTTATTTTATTATTTTATTTTTTTCTATACTTCTGTATCAAAATTCCAATGGAAGTGTATTGGGAAAAGATAAATAAAAAGTTAAAAAAAAAACATAATAATTTAGAAAAAAAAAGTGGAGAAAATAGATGAAGTTTTAATTGTTTTATTTTATCTATCAAACTTGAGCGCCAAAAACCCTTGCTTTGCGTTTTTTCTTTCATAGCTAAGCTGGGATCGAAGAACATCATTAGCAACAGCTAGTTCCATGTTGTGCTGTCTCAAATGTTTATGAAGCGGCGAGTGGCACCGTGCGCCTCCGTTGTCTCATAAAAATGTCTCTTTTGCCTCGTCTTCGTGTCTTCGCCACGCCTTTACTTTCATCTTCTCTCCTCTCCCCCTTCTCTCAGGTCCTCTCTCTATGTATATATACTTTCATTATCGTTGTTTTTATTTTCCTTTTGCGAAACCTCTCACTCTCATATTTTGTTTGCTGCAACTTAGGCACATAAACACGTGCTTATTGAATATGAAAGAGGCTTAGTCTCGTCTATTAAAGCTTTTAGTTTTCGTGTAGCGTACTATGCTCAATTAGAAGGGGAATTTGAAGTGTAGTTATGCTCTACGCAATTTGTGGATTTGGTTTGATAGTTCAATCGAGCTGGGTGCTTCTCATGTTATTAATTCATAGAATTGTTATTATTTCAGTTTCTGATAGGATAATTTTCTGTGTACGCAAGCACTTAACTGGAGAAGAAAATGAGAAAGAAAAATAAAATAAGTTTGAACTGAACTCTTACATTTAGTTAATATCTTTGATGGACTATAGTTAGATTATACATGAGCTAATTTATGGAAGTTCTGTCGTATTAACTTCTGTAAAACCGATTTTAACTTATACATGAGCTTTTTAGCTTATGGGAGAAGTATATTTCCTTGAAGTTTATCAAAACTTGGCCTTAGTGAGTTTTTGATTTGGGTTTCTTTCAAAATGTTAATGGGTTTTGGCATTTTATTTTCCTTTCTGTCTCTCTAGATGTTCGTATGCTTTTCCCCTACCCCCAAATGAGCATTGTTTAAACCATTTTCATCACCTTTCGTGACAAATTATGCCCTTTTTCCCACCTAGAATGGAGGTAGACAACTGATGACAAGAATTGGCATCAATACCTGCTCGCTTTCTTCCACAGGTATTAGTTCCATGTTATCTAATGTACCTTTGTGTGTTTATTTGGCATTAACTCTTGTTTGCTTTTTCTGTGGGCATCTTTCTCTTTTTGAGTATGTATATATGTATGAATAGAAGTATGTCTTTCATCTTTGAGAATAGAATCATCTTAAATGATGTGATAATAATAAAATTGGAAGCATTTCAGCTGAAGCTTCAGATTTAGAATGTGATGTGACTCGTGATGATGTCAAAGCAGCAGAGAGAGCCAATGCACTTTGCATGGCTGTATCACAGCTTGCTAGTGAGTTTAGCAAGGAATCTATGTTGTCTCTGCATAAGTTTTTTGGTGTACGCCGTGCTCGTGTGATATCTACAGGCTCCTTGAAGCTTGACCTAGCCCTGGGAATAGGAGGATTGCCAAAGGTAAAACAAGATTTGTGCAGATCCTCTTTAAAGTTTTGACAATTGTTTGGTGTAAGAAAAATGTGTTTTACATGCATAAGATGCGATATGTATTATGTGCTCATAGTTTTCTGGTGGATGACCCAGTGAAATTTGTGTAGCAGTAGCACTAGAACATATATATACTTTTACTCTGATATTTAGATGGCCTCAAATGCCCTGAATTTACTAGTCGGTATTAACATGAAACCAGAGCCTGAAAAAAATTCTTTGCAATATTTAATTTAGCTCCTAAAAGTGTTGAATATTGATATTTAAGTGTATATCGATATATTCAAATTTCAGACAAGGAATCTTGGGGTCATATTCCTCATCCTAGTTCTCTTTCCCACTTAATAATGTCTCATTATTAATCTGCAAAGGTAAAAACATAGAATGGTTTCTCTTTCCGTTGTTAATTATTTATGATAGACTTAGGGAGACTCCTTTTATATTATGTATCCTATATGGCAGTGTTTTCTACTGAAGTTAGAAAGTTTATGATTATAAGCGCTTTGATTCTGCAAATGGAGCTGTAATGATTTTTTCAGAGTAGCTCTTGAAAGGGTTTTATTTTCCCCCTCTTTCAACCCAGCTTTCTGCTCTTGAAACACCCGTTAAGATTCAGAATTTATACCTTTCCAGCCAAAGGGAATTTTTCTTTAGGCCTGATGATAATTGTATAAGCATTATTCACTGTCAGAATTTATCAGCTGCGTAAAGCAGTACACCACATGAACTTGACTAATAACATTTAGTTATTTTCCTATAGCAGCCTTTCTCTATTTTTGAAATATATTTTCTTTCTTATTCCTTTAAATTTGAAATGTGTAGCTATCAAAAGTATATTAGTGTGGTTTTTGGTTGGTCAACTCATTCCATATGGGTACTTTACTGGGTTGGCTGAAAATGACGATTCTTACTTCTAGTGTAAGATTCTTTTTCCATTATATCCTTGGATTTTTAACGTAATTGCATATCACTATTTTAGGGTAGAATGGTGGAAATTTATGGACGAGAAGCAGCTGGTAAGACTACACTTGCTCTTCAAATTATTAAAGAAGCTCAAAAACTTGGAGGTATTTATCAGTATTTCAGCTTGTTAGACCTTCTTCGTGTATCTAATAAGTTCTAGTAATTTAATATTATCAGAGAAAAACAGTCTGTTCATGGAAATTTCTGTTTGAGTTTCTTAGGAGTACTATTGATGTTGTTAATAAGGGTAGGAATTATGACCTGTTCATAGCTATGGAGTATTTTTGAACTTTTGGAACTTGCTATGGAAAATTATTTTATTTGTTCACTACTCCCTCCATCTTTTTTATTTGTTGTGTTAAAAAGTCTTCGACTATATATATATAGTCAAATTATAGTATATATAAATAGATACAAGTCTCATTTTACAAATCAGAAAGTGAGGATGAGTTAGATTTAAAGTTCATTTTATTAAGATGGTCATAGGAGCTTTCTTTTTCTTCTGTTGATCTGTCCGCTTAGAAGTTCAAGAGAACCTTAATAACTATTTCTCAATCATGCCCGTATCCTAACTTAATTCTGAAATACTTTACACACTTGTTATAAATGAGAGAATAGGAAGTGAGAAGAAATTAATATAAATGAGAGTATTGATTGCAATTCTTAATACGCATTCCTAAGTGAACAGATTAAAAAAATGGAGGGGGGATAAAATAATGATGCTTTAGAGGTCAAATATTCATCAAATCATATATATACACTTCCAATCAGGCTACATTAAGTTTCAATGTCGGTAAATTCTTCAATCATGTATTTGCACATTTATGTTTCCTTGAAGTAGCAAACTGTGGAGGTTAAAAACTGTCACTATACAGAAACTTCCGTATGGGCTCGAAAGTTGTAAACTGTCATCATTTATGTTTGCTATAATTGACATCATATCATTTCATAGACCCTCAAAAGTGAAGCATAGAAAAAGACTAATCTTTTTTGAATTTCAAACTAAGCAAATAAATAAGAGGTAGACCATGCAAGAAAAATTTACAAAATGTAAAACATGTATTGGGAGCAGCTGGAAGTCGTTACTTCATTTGGGAGTGGATTAGTTTCTTGGTGATGTTCTAAGCTTTTATACTTAATTGAATTAGTTCAGCATAACTGGTGGAGTGTGAACATGCACTAAGCTATTTGTCTCTAGAATTTATTTTCTTTTACTTATTTCTACCAAAATATTGACTCAAATTTCTGTTATTTCTTGTCATTTGAAACATGCAAGATGCTCAATCATACTCTTCACTTGTGCCCTATTTCTGTTGGATGGTTCTTTTTAACAAATTGTGTCCTGTCAATTTGATACCTTCCATTTATTCTGTTGGCAGGATATTGTGCATATCTTGATGTAGAAAATGCTCTGGACTTCTCACTTGTGGAATCGATAGGTGTAAATACTGAAAACCTTCTCGTATCACACCCTGATTGTGCTGAAAATTTGTTAAGCATGGTTGATACATTAACAAAAAGTGGAGCTGTAGATGTGATTGTGATTGATAGTGTAAGTTACTGTATTTTGTCCATAATACCTATTACATTGCAAGAGGATTTGTTCTAGTAGGGCGGATTTAGATTGCTCTTAATCGTCACCATACTGGTTCTTATTCTCATAACTCATGTTGAACTTGCTTTAAAGTCTGCAATTTTGCTCTCTTTTCTCCTGTTTCTTCTTTGTCTTTAGGAAAGGAGAATAAAGTTCTCCTCAAATGTAAATTAGACATTATCATTAGCTCATGAAAACTACATTTTTTGTGAAATCCGTTTACATTAAATCTTTCACAAGTGTCTTGTTCCCAATTACAGCAGTAACCAACCTTCATCCAATAATTTAGACTAGCTATGTGGATCCTCCTATTCTTTTATATTTTCTTTCAATCATTTTGTTGAAATTGTAGGATTTAGGTAGAGAAGAAGGAAAAGAGGGAATAAGCCAATGAATAATCTACAGTTGATGTAATATAAAATACAAATTATCCTCACCCTCATTTATACTGAAACTATACTCCTACCTCTACGAACATAAGGAAACAAATGAAATGCATGAAATATGAAAGTCACTCCTAAGAGGGCATCTGAGTACTGTAAAATATTCAGTTACAACAGTGTTATTATTTCATCTCTTGTTTTACTCACATGCATATAAGATCTTTTTGTCACTCCAGGTTGCTGCCCTCATCCCCAAATGCGAACTTGATCAATTAGGAGTTAGTCCTAAACGAGATTATCAATCACGAATGATGACTCAAGCACTGCGGAAAATTCACTATTCATTATCTCACTCTCAAACTCTCATTATTTTCATTAATCAGGTTGAAGCCTTATTCACTTTAACGTTTGTGCACCTTGTAGTTTGAAAAGTCAATTATATACCAAACCATTAGATATATCGTTCAGCATTATCTTCATTTACAGATTAGATTGAGTTCAAAAACCGTCAAGGAACATGGATCTGTGGAAGAAGTCACTTGTGGTGGAAATGCTTTGAGATTCTATGCAGCCGTTCGTTTGAGACTTTCAAGAATAAGATTGATCAAAACTGAGGATAAGGTTAGTTCTTAAATACTGTTTGAACTATGACCAACTGGGTAGTTTGTATTATTATTCTTTTGAGGAAGACTTCTCATTCCCACTCCTACCACCTTTAGCACGTGACTTTTGTATTTTTTTTCTATTTAGAAACATGGAAAGTTGCCCAATTTATCACATTCTTTCCCAAAACCCTCTCTTGTCTTGTTTCATTCTTCTATTTTGTTATCTGGTGCTTCAGGTAGAGGGTGTTCTGATCTGTGCACAAGTGGTGAAAAATAAACTAGCACCAGCAGCAACGAAAAGGGCTGAACTGGGTATCAAGTTTGGAAGAGGCTTTTGCCATGAGTCAGAGGTCTTAGATTTGGCCTGTGAACATGGAACAATTGTGAAAGATGAGGGAAGCTACATTATTGAAGGGCAGAGTTTTGATAGTAGAGAAGCAGCTGAACTGTTTTTGGCTCAAAATGATGCCATTTGTGACAAGTTGGTCAAGGATATGAGGAGACTTTATTTTTAAAACCATTTGAACTTGCCCAGCATGGATTTACTAGGGCAAGTCTCTTTTATTGGTATCATGGCTAACTTTCTGTAATTGAGCATTGCCAATATTTTATGAAGGCAATTAATATTGCCTTCAATGGGATTCCAGTATCAACCATTGTGTAGATGAGCTTGGGGCATTTGAAGTAACCTGAATGTGATTCTCTTGGATCTAGCACATTGTAAAATTACACTACCAAATGAGAAATTCGATTGCTCTTTCAAACCATTTGACAACTTCCTTTGTGTATTTCTAGGGACAATTGGTTATATTCATTTGTCAAAGAAACATGCAAACTATGGAACTACATTGTAAATGAACTGTCTTCATTTCTTGTTCATCCCCTTAAATTATCTATAGATTCCTCAATAGCACACTATTTTTCTCAAATCAGATGGTCTCATAATAGTGATTCTAGTGAGGACATTTATTCATGAAAAAACAACTAATAACTATCATCATAATAAAAGAAATTGATATTTCTTCGAACAGTTGGTATGCATTTACAAGAATTGTTCCAAAATTTGTAAAGAAATATTCACAATACATCAACTAATAGAATGAGAAGGCAATTAAAGATTCAATGTTAGCAATAGAATGAGAGATCCTAAAAGAAGTGTTACCTCAAGTTCATGCCCCAATCACCCTAAGCAAAATCTCCATAATTACAAACTCATTTAAAAAATGGGACTTGTATAGTGTCTTCGAAATTATGAGAAATTTCCCATAAGATACCAAGAAGGAATTATATTCCTACAAATAAAATAAAATTTTATTTAAATGGGATACTATCGTGTAAAATTTTTCAGACAAACTCTTATGCCATCATTGGGATTAGTCATTCTCTGTTCACTTTTAAATGGTTGTAACGTCTCCCAATTGTCACTCTCAAGTATATGTGATGGTCGTAATTTCTTTTTGTTGTTATTTTAAAGTGCATTTTAAGTTGTAAATACTTCACATGTATTTCTAACTAAGTGGACATTTCATATATGATTAGCACATGAACAATTAATTAACTCTATTTAATTATAAGGATTAGTGGTGTGATTAAGTGTAATCATTAAGTTAGTCTAACCATTAGTTTTGTGTTCACGTTTACGAATCTTTATTCTTGTTTTCACATTGCTTCATAACCATTCTTCATGACTCCTGGTCGAATTCTAAAGCTTATAACAACTCTGATAAAAGGTATACTTCAATATTGAATACAATTATTTTTTTTTATATTACTTTGAATGTGTTGAGAGTATGAGATTCTTGCCTTTGGTTCTTATCTTGAAGAGCTTCTTCACATGACAAATGTCCACCGTATTTATCCTTGAAATTCTTTCTCAAGGTAATGTGTTCCAATATGTATTCTCATCTCAATGGATTTGCTACTTGTTAGAAATTCAAGTATGAATATAAGTCTCATATTGAGTAGAGATGAAAAAGTTGACTACCATATAAGGAAAACTCAATGTCTTTAAATTTTGGGTTAGAGTAATGTTAATCTCTTATGTAAGTTTGGGTTCGTATCTCATTGGTGTTGAGTCTTCCAATTAAAGTCCCTTAGTTTGTCTTGATGACCGGTTCAAAAGAGAGCATTTAACCTTCCAACAAACACATTAAGTATTTAGTTTTTAGTTATAACATCTATTACTTTAACTTTTTAATAGTATAAAAAGAATTAACTTAATTAATATTAATATATTTGTTGTTTTTACACCTAGTCATTGTTTTAAGAGAAATTTAGAATTGATTTAGTCAAGAAAAATATATATTAATATCATAGTACGACTATGACTTTTTTTTTTTACATTAAGAAACTTCTAAAGCCAAATGTTTTTACCATATATAACATGATTTGTATTTATATAAGAAAATTGTGATTTATCTACAAATTATTATATACAAATTTAAATCGATAAGTAAATTAAATATTAAATACGAATTTTACTTATGAATATATAAAATTGAGTTACATAAGGATTTTTCCTGTAGATAAGGCAAAAAAATATTCCTAATAAATTTTGGTAGATAAAATCAGTATGTAAATAAAGTGCGTTAGGACATAATTGTTTACGAAAGATATTATCCATAGATAATAGTACAATAGGTAAGTAAAAAAATGTCACTTACTAATTTTACATGTGGATTTAAAAATAATTAATTAGAAATTAAAAGCCTAAATGTTAAAATTTTACTTTTGTGCCAAAGTCTTGCGCTCACTTTCTGAAATTTTCTTACTCGCGCTCACTCACACCTTACTCTCGTTTCATGCTCACTCACCATTGTAGACATCATGCTTACTTGAGAGATCTTGTTCAGCTGATAAGTTCCATTGTCTTTTTCCCACAAACACTCTTATCTATTCATCTCCTAAATTTCTAAATTCGTATTGATGTCACATTGTTCGTAATATTAACCATAATTTTGTTACAATGTATTTTTTATTGATTCAAATAATTGAGTGAGATCAAGAAAAACATTAAATAATGATTAAATTTAACGACATATAATTAGCATAATTGTTTCAATTATGGATCAAATATTGAAAGATTTTATATTAATAGAGTTTAATACGTAATGTATGATAAAAAAAATAATGATAGATTTCGAGATGAAATTTCCAAATAAATTTATTTAAACGATATAACTTAAATAATATAATTTAATTTCTTTTCATAACAACATTATTTTGTGTGATGTCATTTTTTTACGCTTACACAACTTTAATCTCAACCCAATAAATTTAACTATTCAATAATGTTTAATAAAATAAAATATCCTGAACCACTGCCATGAACATCCGAATAATAATACTGACATAACCAATGCCTAACAACAACTATTAAATAATTCTATTCGATTTATAACATCTTTGTGACAATATATGTCAAATTTTCAATAAAGTAAATATTTATTGGCATGTTATATTATCTAGCCATGAACATTTACTGTTTTTTACCTTGAATAAGATATTATTGGTGAAAACTAGATTATATATATATAGAGTATGATTTAAAACTTTTCAGACAATAATATTTTAATTACTAAATTTTGATAATTTTTTTTTTATAAAAATATCATTTTTCAAATGGTTTTAGAACATTAAAAATAAAAAAATGAAAAATTACTTACAAAATCGACACCTAATCAAACGTCAAAAAATCATTTTCTGAGACTTTTTTTACAAGATCAAATACATATAATATGAATGACATTATATAACTCTCGATTTGAATGCTAATCAGAAGCACAATCTGGAGTATGTTACGGAAAACTTGGCGACAACTTGCCATCTCCCGGTGAAGTTGTGGCACTCTACAATCAACACAACATTGGCAGGATGAGAATTTATGGTTCTGATGAAGAAGTTTTTAAAGCTTTGAGAGGTTCCACTATTCAGCTACTGTTAGACATCCCAAAGGATAAGCTCCAAAATCTAGCAGCTAGCCAAGACAATGCAAACAAATGGGTGCAAGACAACATTAAAAACTACGCCAATGTGAGATTCAGATACATTGCAGTGGGAAACGAAGTGAAGCATGATGAATCATATGCAAAGTTTGTGGTGCCTGCAATGCAAAACATTCAAAACGCCATTTCTGCAGCAGGCCTTGGAAGCCAAATAAAAGTTTCCACTGCCATTGACACTGGTGCCTTAGCAGAATCATTCCCTCCATCAAAAGGCTCCTTCAAGGCTACTTATAGAGAAAAATTTGTTGATGGTGTTATTAGATTTCTAGTGAACAATAACTCACCATTGTTGGTTAATGTTTACACTTATTTCAGTTACATTAACAACCCTACTGATATCAGTCTTGATTATGCTCTTTTCACCTCTCCTTCGGTGGTGGTGAATGATGGTTCACTTGGTTATAGAAACCTTTTTGATGCTACGTTGGATGCTGTTTATTCTGCATTGGAGAAAGCAGGGGGAAGCTCGGTGAACATAGTTGTGTCTGAGAGTGGATGGCCTTCTTCTAATGGGACTGCAGCTACACTTGTCAATGCAAGAACTCATAACACAAACCTGCTTCAGCATGTTAAGAATGGAACCCCAAAGAGGCCTGGTAAACCTATTGAAACATATGTGTTTGCCATGTTTGATGAAAATCAGAAGCACCCACCGTTTGAGAAATTTTGGGGGCTCTTCAATCCAACCACTAAACAGCTCAAATACCCTATTAATTTCAATTAGTTAATGGAAGCAAAGTTTATAATAAGGAATAAGGGCTATGATCCACAATTGTCCTAGAAGAGGCAGGTTTATGTATGGAGCTTTATCTTTGTTACAATCTTAGTACCATTTACTAGCTTTCAATAAAAGTTTTCCTTGTTGATTGTCATATAATTATATTACAACTTCTTTTATCTTATATATAAACATGCGTATATGTATGTTATCTCCTTTTAATTATATAATAGTGTAAATTCAAAAGCATGTATGAGTGAAACCACATTCCAAGGAGTCTAAATGTTTTCATCAAATGAAAAGAGACACAATAATCATGGGTATATAAATGTTGTGGTGTAAGTTCTCTTTGATAGAGATTTATCTTCTTTGTATTGAATAATTTTTATATTCCGGAGCATTGTATATACACAAACATTTGTATACATCTCCGCTTACATGATACTTGTTATTAGATGGCATAAACTGTTTGATATCAAAATTTAATTCCCCCAACTTGAAGTAATTTGCTTTAAAACTAGGATGTTACAACCATAATAATAAAGGTTTTAACTCTTTACAAAATCATGATGATCACAATCGTTTAAACTTTACTTGTTCGTGATTTCTTATAATATTTAGATTCTCAAGAAAATTGTAACCATGTACCGCTAAAGAACAGAGCATGGAGGTGTGATGATTTAGGGAGGCACAGACATCAGAAGCATAGAGAGCAAAAAGAACCTCAGCCTGATAGAAGAGTGTTCACTCTTTCGGTGTTAGTAACAACAACAAAACATGTTTATATATATATATATATATAAATTATAAAATATATAGTATAAGGTTACACTATTATGCAAAATAATGTATTTTACAATCCTTCTAACAGGGTTTATTAGGGATGTTTAATGAAAAAAATATAGAAATTATGAACCAACAAGATTGTCTTAGAATATGTGTCAAAATAATTCAACTGTGACAATTACAAAAATAAGTGTTGTCCTATTGTATTATAATGATGTTGTGATTTCTCTTGGCATCTTTAACATGCTCCTGACGTCATTCTTTTTTGCCATCGTCATCACTTCTATTCATGGTTTCTTTATAAACTTCTTCGTCATGTTTACCAGTCCAATTTTAAACTGGTCCGTGTAAAATTACTTTATAGATTCTGCTTTCTATTTTATATTTATTTTTTATATATTTTTTAATTAGATTTTTATTTTATTTTTATAGATTTTAAAATATAGGAAATCTAAATTTTAACGTTGGATCAGACTTTTATCCAACCTTATTTGAACAGTATCTTCTATTTAACGATTTCAATTCTCTGAACTCTAAATTGTTTTCTCTCTTCTTTTATTCTGGTTGATTGATTCAAGGTATGTGAATCTCTTCACTCTTCTCCATTCCAACAATGTTTCTCGTTTCTCTCTGATTTATCTAGTTTTAAGTTTGATTCATTCATTTGTTTGATTTTATTTTAGAGAACGAACGACACTGCTGCATTTTGATCGAGATCGACACCAACACTGACAGCAACACTGTTGCATTTTAATACAATAACTTTAATTCTATTAATTTTATTAAAGATTAATATAATTGAGTTGCATTTGATTTTAGTAATTGTACAGCGTGTGTTTATGAGAGGAAAAAAATAACGATTAATACTAATATGCAACTAACACGGAGAGACTAATTTTCTATTTAATAAGCTCAACTAATTGACAATTGATCTTGTTAGGAATTCAAGTATGAGTCTAAGTCCAACATTGACCAGAAATGAGAAAGTAGAGCACTATATAAGAATAAAGACCCATAAACCCATTGCCTTAAGATTTTGGGTTGAGAGTGGTGTCAATGCCTTGTGTGGTTAGACTCAGGTCTCATTGGTATTGTATCTCCCCAGTGATACTCCTCTGTAAACCTAACAAGTGGTATCAGAGTCGATGATCGGCGATACAGAAAATGGCAGAAAATGAGTACTCGTGGTTGGGACTCACCCTTGAGGGGGAGAATGAGAGTGGTGTAATACCCCTGTTAATGTTCAATTATCTTAACTAATAATGAAGTTTAAACTAAACAAAACAAAGTGAATTAAAACTTTTGTACTACGACTATAACTGTTTTTTCTTATAATGCAATAAAACAAAATAGTGTTGATTTAGAAAGGGGCATCCTAATACTTGGCTCTGGAAGGATGATGATGATGGGGTATTTTCTGTTAAGTCTGCCTATTATAAGTTACAAGGAAATTTTGTAGAGGAAGAGGATAAAGTATTTCATATGTTGTGGAACACAAAGGTAACCCCGAACGCACAATTTCTAGGATGGAGAATATCCTTGGATAAATTACCAACAAAGGATAATTTAATTGTGAGGGGGGTTCAACTACAACATAATCTATGCGAGTTGTGCCAAGCAAGTGCGGAGAGTGCAGACCACCTTTTCTCCTCCTGTAGAGTAGCCCAAAAGGTGTGGAACCTATGTGATAACTGGCTAGAGGTGAGCTCTGTGCACCATTTTAAAGCTAAGGAGAATTTTAAGCACTTTTCTATTATTAATCTTAATACTAGACAAAACTCTATATGGAGAGGCATGTGGTTAGCGATAGTGGAGGAAATCTGGAAACATAGGAACGGGGTAATAAGGAAAGTTGATCCTGACGAAATATTTGGTTTAACACAAGTGACAGTTTGGGTTTGGATGAAACATAAAATTCCCTCAGTAAATTTTTCATATAGTGATTGGGTTTTTCACCTCTCTCATGCTTAAAATCCTTATGATATGATAACTACTGTGTGTTCTTAGTTTGACAAGTGAGAAAGATGCAGAACTTTTTTAACAAGGACGTATATTGTTTAAGTGGAACTTGAACATACTTGGGATAAGCACAACCTTGCCTTTCTCTCAAGACTGTGTTCCTCAACTTTTCTCCATTTAGATGAGGACTTTGAGCTCTTCAATTCGATGTGGAATTTGTCCAGGCTATGTTGATTATGTTTTATTGCTTCAGATTATGTTTGGCTCCTGGTTGGGTTCATGGTATTGGTGACCTTTGAATGCATCATTCTATACGCTTGCCTATACCTATTCATGTGTAGGGTCTTTCTGTCTGTATTTTTGGTTGTGTATTTTGGAGCAGCAGAATAAGTTTGTGGCTACTGCTTTAGTCCCATGTGCATATTCTTTAGGGTCCTTTTAATCTTTGATGGATCTCTAGTTTTTGACTGTCATGTCTTGAAAGGTTTCGATGTCAAGCTTTTGCATGTTTTTATACATGTTATTGAGCTTTTTGTAAAAGGGTTAAAGCACCCCATAAGTGTTCTTCTTTAATTTATTCATTCTTTGCTGAAAAAAAATAATGTTAAATATGTGTTTTAATCCATCAATTTTAACATAAAATTGGAATTCGTTTATTTTTGAAAATTTAATACATTTTAGTTTTCAAATTTAAAAAATAAATGCATGTAATCATTTTAATCCCATTATGTTAATTTTTTTAGATGTCAAACATGTTTCTCGATATATTAAATGTCAAACGGTATAAATAACTCAAATGTTAACATGAAATGTATTTTACACATTAAAAAATTTGACGTAATTTGTTTTAAAATATTATATCCATTTATTTTTAAAGTTTGAAGACTAAAATATATCAAAATTTATAAGAGAACAAATTCAATTTCATATCAAAATTCAAACATCGAAAACATATTTAACTCACAAAAATATGTCAATATTTAGTGTATTGAACTAACAATTTATTTAAGAGCAATGTTTTAAATAAATAAAATCACTTTACAGATAATATTAAAATAAAACTATATGATAAACTATTAATGCAAATAAATTTGATATTTTTAGAAAATAATTTTAAATATGTTAAAATACAGAATATAAGTTTTAAGAATTTAATTTTAAAAACAACTTCAATTTCAATTTTATGTGTATAAATAATATATATATACATATATACATATATATATATATATATATATATATATATATATATATAATTCTAGAAATTTTTTTAATAATTGTTTTTTATAAATTATCTTATTTTGATCACTTGATATTTCTTTTAATATTAAAATAAAATTCACTACGATTATAATGGAAAACAAGCATCTGCAAATTGAATAACATAATACTTATATTTGTCCATTATCATATGGATAATTAAAATGTATTTACATATTATCAATTTAGTATTTCCCATGAATCTATTTTTAATATTATAATAAAATATTTTATTAGTAACGGATTTTAGTGATAAAAAAATAATTAGTTATTATAGTGACCAATTTATATACTAATTTATAAACTAAAAATTATTGATAACTAAAATAGTTTCTAAATTAGTCATTATACTGAATTAGTTTTGGTCATTAATATTAGTTATCAAGATTTTAGTTAGAAAATAATTGGTCTCTAAATTTGTATAAAAATTGGTCGGACAAATTTAGAAACCATTTTTGTAGCTAAAACACTTAGTAGTTAATGTTAGTGACTAACTAGATATCAATTCACTATAGTGACTAATTTGTAGACCAACTTAGAAACTATAGTTACCAATAATTTTTAGTTTATAAATTAGTATCTAAATTGGTCACCAATAATTTTTTTTTTAGTGTAAGTTATTTTTTACTAAGAGTAATCACAATTCTTATTTGTTTTTCACTTGTCCTCTTTGATGTTATGGCTTTTATTTTAAAAAGAAGAAGAAAAAGATTAATCCATACTCATATACATTATTATGCTCCAACAAGTTGTTTGCAAGAATGATATTATATTTCCTTCCAAATAATCTAAGCTTAGTCTATAGAAAAAAAATAGTTATAAGGAAAGATCAGATCAAGTAGGTCTCACATAGGTTAATTATAATTAATTTAATAATTAGTTTCTGTCAATGATGCAGTTATTAAGAATATATATAAACTATTACAACTAGTAAAAATTTTGTTACAATATATTTTTTATTGACCCAAATAATTTAACGAGAGCTTTTACATTAGTTTTAATTTTTTTTTTGGTTAAATTTTATCAAAACTAAACATCTATAGATGAATAATGAATTTTTAATTTTATTTTTTTAAACACATATAATTAACATCAATTTTTTCAACTACCGATTAAGTAATTAAATGATTTTATATTAATATAGATAGTTTTAGGCGTAATTACAGTATAAGAAAAAGAAGAATTTAGCATTGGCAAAGACTAACGTCAGTAAGTAAAAAGTTTATGTTAAATAGTTTTTAGTGAAGAATTTGTATAAAAGAAGAAGTAGAGGAGAAGAATGTGAATGAATAAAATGAAAAATAAAATATATGTGTGTTGATGAAAAAAATAAGTGTGAATGAAGAAAATAAATATGAGCGAAGAGCCGATGAGAGATGAGTATGAATGGAATCATGAGTGTGAATAAAGGATGATGCGAGTAGAAAAAATTTTATGGGTGTAACCAACACGATGATGTAATGAAATTTATATTAAAATAGTAAAAGAAAAATTATAAGTAAAAAGATAAGTCATCTTAATAAAAGTAATTTACATTATATTCGTTATTAAGACACGCACATATTTCATAATATATATTTAATATTATATATATATATATATAATATTAAAAATGAGCAAACTAACTTACTTTTAGTTAACATATAACTTAAATAACATAATTTAATTTCTCTTCATCATTAAATTATTTTATATGTGATGTTAAATGTTTACCGTGCACCACTTTAATCATAAACTAATAAGTTTAGCTATTAAATAATGTTTTATAAAATAACATATAAAGCACTGTGCAACATGAACTTTCCAATAATATTCACGAATAATATTGACAAACCAAACCAACTGTTAAATAATTATACTCGATTTACAGCATCTTTATGGCAATATATCTCAAATTTCAAATAAATTAAATATTTATTGGTATGTTATCTGGCCTTAAACATTTAATTTATCCAAGATATTTTTGGTGATATTGGTGAAAGCAATACTAGTTTTCTTTCTATAAGGAAAAAAAATTGAAGTCAATATATATGTATAATATCAGTGACATTCTCAAATTGAATTTTTGACATAAAAAATATACATTATTTTCCTTCTATTTTTTATTTTTATTTTGACAAGTTTATGTATTAAATGTTTAGATAAAGGGACCCTTTGATTTTTCAAACTACAGAAATTAAAAATATATATTTTAAATTTGAGAGACCAAAAAGATATTTAAAATCTTTTTCAAAATTAAAAATATCATCTAAAAATGGGGCATTTTGATATGTTATTAAAAACTAAACACATTTTAAAACTAATTATTGCTTGGATTTTAATTGATGCCAAAAGAATCATGCAAGTGAGGTATTTCACAGAGAAACCAATTATTAGTAGTATTTTATTTTAGACTTAAATAGTTATTTGGCCTTAGTTTTAGTTAAGTTTTTTTCACTTTGATCCTATTTTTAAAATTATTTTCAATTTGGTCCTATTTTTCATTAATTTCATCCAATTAAATCTTTTTCCTTAATTCTGTCTAAATATTTAACGGAACAGTGGTCAGCGTGATTCGTTTCTTGTGACGTGGAACACTGTTCAATAACGTATTCATTATTTTATTGGTCTTTTAATTTTAATTAGAGAGTTTAGGATTTATAATTTGTGGAATTGGATTTAGGGATTCCTCGTGGATTTGGAAATTTCTTTGAATTGGGGATTTCAGAGCAATTGCTCCTCTCATAATGATATTACTGTCATCAATACTGATCTATGAAGATTTGTTCGCGGAGGGTTCTAGCTGTTCATTGCGGAGGTAGAGTTTGTATAATTTTTTTTTTTGTATACGCAACACTTACCATGTCTTGGGCGATATCCTGAACAACCCTGCGAGATACCGTAAGTAATATTTATGTCAAACACCTTAAGTGCATGGTGTGTTGATTGATTTGTAAGGTGATGAAATGGTTTTGTTTTGCAGAATTTGATGTTGTGGATAGAGCTTGCTGTGGAGTGGGAAGGGACAGAGGTCAAATATCATGTCTGCCATTGCAATTTCCATGTGTGAACAGAAGGCAGATTGTGTTTTGGGATGGCTTTCACTCATCAGAATCCGCCATTTGCTTGGAGAGTTGTTAATGGACCGCAAGATGATTGTTATCCTGTTAATCTCAAACAAATGGCTCTCATTTGATTTCCTCTTCATGTATCATCCTTGCATTTATACAAATAAAATATAAATAAAATGTACCAAAACTCAATTCAAAAAAGTTCAATATCATTATGAGAGGAGGAATTTGCTTTCATTCTGCTGGTGCCTTATAACTCACCTCATATCATTTTGCTTTCATTCTGCTAGTTCAATATCATCATGAATCATGAGAGGAGCAATTGTTCTGAAATTTCCAATTCAAAGAAATCTCCAAATCTACGAAGAATCCGTAAATCCAATTTCACGAATTATAAACCTTAAACTCTCTAATTAAAATTAAAAGGTCAGCACAATAAAATAACGGACACGTCATTGAACATTGTTCTACGTCACATAAACGAACCATATTAATCACTGTTCCGTTAATTATTTAGACGAAGTTAAGGAAAATTATTTAATTGAATGAAATTAATGAAATGTATGACCAAATTGAAAACAATTTCAAAAATAGGACCAAAATGAAAAAATTTAATCAAAACTAAACCAAATGACTATTTAAGCCTTTATTTTATATCTACTCACTATTGGTACTGTTCTTCTCCTTACTCAGAAGCACAATCTGGAGTATGTTATGGAAGACTTGGCAACAACCTGCCAACCCCCACTGAAGTTGTGGCACTCTACAACCA
>Ga0214544_1001712_pt1:0-45000 | contig 46065 bp, 19 predicted proteins | sample CNSS3metaG_FD_160074 | JGI IMG/M metagenome (GOLD analysis project Ga0214544, IMG submission 160074) | Root nodule microbial communities from cowpea collected in UCLA plant growth center, Los Angeles, California, USA - CNSS3 | ecosystem: Host-associated > Plants > Roots > Nodule | place...
ATGCGAAAATCATAATTTATGGGAAACGGAATACAGAAGCCGTTTCAAAACGCTATGAAACGGATTCTGTAATCCGTTTCATAAATTTTTTTTTATGAAACAGATTACAGAATTCGTTTCATAACGTTTTGAAACGGCTTCTGTCTTCCGTTTCCAAAATTTGCAAATTTTTTTATGAAACGGAATACAGAATCCGTTTCAAAATGTTATGAAACGGTTTCTGTAATCCGTTTCATAATTTTTTTTTATGAAACGGATTACAAAAATCGTTTCATAACATTTTGAAACGGATTCTGTGTTCTGTTTCCCATACATTTTGACTTTTATAGTAAAACAACTTTTGTATTGCATTTGGTAAAAGTTTGAAATGCAGAGAATCCGTTCAAACAAATTCCGTTTAAAAAGAACTTAAGGTGGTATGAAGGCTAACCTGGATTGACGGAAGTACAACTTGGAAAGGAGATAACGCAGTTACTCACAACCACCTTCCTTCAAAGAACCAACCTTCAATCACAATAATGCATACTTAAGACACTGAGAGAATAAACAAAACAGGATTCCTTAAAAAAAAATAAATGAAAGTCATACAAACCAGAAGAGGGACCACCACAGAGAGAATGAACGAATGAAGGACAGCTCTCAGGACCACGAACCACAATGAAACTGAGCAAACATTTTAATGAAAGCAGACACTAGATGGAGAAGAAACGGGAGTACAAGAATACTAATACTAACGTTTTGGGGGTGCAGGGACGTTGACGCAATAAATGAAATTTACTGCGTCCCTACCCACTTTCACCCATTCTCACGGTATATTAAATAAAGACATAAAAATCAATTTTGGGGGTACAGGAGAATTCTTGGAGGTGCAAGGAGAAGGCGCCCCGGTTGAATGGGGATGGTTCAAATATCTACATGAAACAAAGGTTTTTTTTTTGTTCTGCACCTATTATTACTAATTGCAGCTTCATATTAATAATAAAAACACTAAAATATTTGTTCTCACTGTATTACATAGAGATCACAATAAGATGAGACGAGTGTCGTTTCACTATTTTATCTCTATTTGTAAAATAAAAATTGATCTCATTTGTGTATTTAACGAGTATTAAATTTTTATCTTGTTCCTACATCTCTTTTTATTATTTCAAATATTAATTAACTATATTTTTACAAAAAATAAAATTACAACTAACAAAAATTATATTATGCGATATTTCAATGTAAAAAAAAAAAATACACGGATCCTTACACCAAAAGTGGAATAGACAAAGAGCCTAAAGATTCCTTTCCGTGTAACATTAGAAACAGTCTTGTTTTACATACCACACAATCCACAGCCTTCAACAGTGCGATTGCTATGTCAATGGAAGCCGAACCAGAGAACCAAATCAATGTCATTTTTCTTCCATTTCCAGCACCTGGCCATATGATTCCCATGGTAGACACAGCAAGAATATTTGCGAAGCATGGTGTTAGTGTCACCATCATCACTACCCCTGCCAATGCTTCCACATTCCAAAAGGCCATAGACACTGATTTCAACTCTGGTTACAACATCACAACTCGAGTGCTTCCATTCCCTGCAGCAGAACTCGGTCTTCCTCAAGGGCTTGAAAACGCCAAAGATGCCACTGCTCGAGAAACCATTGGTAAATTAAGGCTTGGAATATTAATGATCAAAGATCAAATCGAGCTTCTGTTTCAAGAACTACACCCAGATTGTCTTGTCACTGATATGTTGCATCCCTGGACAGTAGAATCTGCTGCGAAACTAGGCATTCCAAGGCTTTACTATTACAGCTCCAGCTACTTCTCCACCTGTGCCAAATATTCTATCCTGAAGCACAACCCTCATCAGGGGTTGCTTTCTCATACTCACAGCTTTACCATTCCTGAGTTGCCCCACAACATAGAGATGACCCCACTTCAGCTAGAACCTTGGTTAAGAACTCAGTCTTCTGCCACTGAATTTTTCGAAGCGGTGTATGAATCAGAGAGCAGAAGCTATGGAGCCCTGTACAACGATTTTTGTGAACTTGAAGGCGATTATGAGAAACTTTATAAGAGCACTGTGGGGAAATCCTGGAGTGTAGGACCAGTATCAGCTTGGGTTAACAAGGATGATGAAAGAAAGAGCAATAGAGGGCACACGGAGGATCTTGGACTGGAGCCGGAATGGCTGAATTGGCTTAACTCGAAGCAAAATGAGTCTGTGGTTTATGTAAGTTTCGGGAGCCTCACCAGGTTCTCTCATTCTCAACTTGTTGAACTAGCTCATGGTCTTGATCAATCTGGCCATAGTTTCATCTGGGTCATAAGGAAAAATGATGAAAGTGAGAAGGGAGAGAGTTTTGTTGAAGAGTTTGAGGAGAAGATGAAAGAAAGCAAGAAAGGGTATATCATATGGAACTGGGCACCACAGTTGCTGATATTGGAGCACCCTGCCATAGCTGGTTTTTTGACTCACTGTGGTTGGAATTCCATTCTGGAAAGTGTGAGTGCTGGATTACCAATGATTACATGGCCAACCTATGCTGAGCAATTTTACAATGAGAAGTTGATAGTTGAAGTCTTGAAAATTGGAGTCCCGGTGGGAGCTAAAGAAAACAAATGGGCAGGCATGGAGGATTGTGCAGATGTGGGAAGGGAAGAGATTGCAAATGCTGTGGTGCATTTGATGGAAAAAGAAGAGAGCAGAGAAATGAGGAGTAGAACAAGAAAACTTAGTGATGCTGCCAAGAAGAGTATAGAGAAGGGTGGATCCTCTTACTGCAATTTGATGCAGTTGTTAGAAGAGCTCAAATCTTTGAAGATTGCTATTCACAGACCCCTCAAATAGTGGATTCATAATCTTGGTGATTTAGGATGTGAAGCTTGTTATGAGTTTAGATAAAATTTACCAACATTCAATCAAGTTTTCCTTTGTGTTTGTTGTTGCCTCAAGTACAATGTCTATGAGGAGCAGTTCTTGAGGTGAATTTTCTGTGTCTATGTAATAAGGTAATAAGAAGAGAGGTTTACATCCATGAGGCTTTCCGTTGGAATATTGTGCTATGGTAAGTGTTTATTGAATATATAGTTATAGTATTTTAGGAGTTGTTCTTTTTTGAGTACTTGAATATTGTTCAAATTATTTTTCTTTTATTCTAAACTTTTTTAAACAAGTCGGTACTACACAATTGTGTACAATTATAAAGAAATTAAGTTTTTTCATTGTTCTATGTTAGCACCACTTTTTGTTAAATATTATATCACCGGATACTACCAACATAATGTTAATAGGGGTGGAAATCCTTGCAATAAAGAAAATCAAATTGAACAACAGTGACTGCAAACAATACTTAAACAAACTAGCAACACAATTTATAGTAATGTTCAAGTTTTTTTTTTTTTTTAATTGAAGCATAATATTATAATTTTTGAGCTACCAACTAGTAATATTTTTAAGGATCATCAAAGTAAAAATAATCAAGAAAGCATACAATACTTTTTAAATTAAATGAAAGAAAAAGAAAGTTTTTAGTGTGAAAAAGAAGGTTTAATGTTAGATATTTTGATATTCTTAGTTTGTGGTGTGAAAAAGAACGATGTTTGGTAGATCATAATTATAAGTGAAATGTGTTATTATTATGTATCTTTGTTACGTAGACAATTTAGTGAATGTAATATGATAGACGTAGATCTATAGATCTATAAGTTTATTTAATGCACGTGTTTTCTCCAAATAGATTCAAGTGTTTATAATATTGATGTTTGTGATTTATGACATAAGAGATAGTTTGGTCGATGGAAAGTTAAATATTTGATTATGATATGTGCTTAACAAATTTATGGCATGTGCGTTCTTAAGAGTGTATGGTTCTTCAAAGTGTATAGATGAAATTTGAGTGACTTGCATAAATTTGTAAAATTTGAACTATATCATTGATAGAGGTTTTTAGTGTCACATAAACCTCATCAAATTAAACTAAGTTTTCCTCCTTTTACTAATGTAGCATAGAGGTCAACTTAGGTGTCAATTCAAGGAATACATTTTAATTGAGTTTATTGAGCATTTTCTCTAAACAAAACAATAATTGGGGGTTCTAAGGTGTAAATAAAATCTACAAGTATTAAATTGTAACGCTATAAAATTGAAAACCAGCTACTACTGAATTAAAGTTGTGAAATTAGAAAAATATGGTAAAAACAATAAAAGAGTTCAAGTATTGTAATGCTGAATTTGTGATAGGAATTGTAAATGCATAATTAAAAGCAAATGAACTGGACATTGAGTTGGATCAGGGCAAAGGTTGATCTAGGCCTGGTTAGGTCGAAGGTCTAGTCGAACTGGTCCAAGTTGAAAATTGAGTCGGACTGGTTTGAGCCGAAGGTTGACCTGGGCCAATTTAAGCTGAAGGTCAAGTCGGGCCAGTCCAAGTCAAAGGTCGAGTCAGGCCGACCCGGGTTGAAGGTGGAGTTAGGTTGGATCGGGTTAGAGATGGAGTTAGGTAGGACTGAAGGTCGAGTCGGGTTGACCCAAGTTAGGTCGAAAGTCGAGCCAGACTAACTTAGGTCGAGCCATCCCAGGTCAGGCCTGTCCGAACGAATGGTCGAATTAAGTCAGCCTAAGTCAAAAGTCGAACAGCTCAACCTAGACTAAAGATCGAGATGAAACAACTCAGATCACATTAAAAATTGAGTCAAACAAAAAATTGAATCAAATCAAGTGAAACCAAAAATCGAACAAAGGTCGAATCGAATTGTCCGGATAAATTTTACTTGTAATTTATGCATAAGGAAAGTTCATTTTATTTTATTTTTTAAAGTTTTTGTTTTTGGAGAGGTTCATTAGAACTCTCCTTAATTACTAGCTATTTTGAAGAAAAGTTTGAATGGTTGATGACTTGAACTATTATTATGTTATAGGTACTCGTTTCCCTCGTTATCTTGATCATGGCACACCAATAGAAAAGAAAAAATTCGTGTAACATTGTAATGTGGACACTTCAAACGTGAACTTACAGTTTTTAGACACGAAGATAACATAAGCACTGTGCTCCTGCGAACTTGTCATAGTGTCAGCTAATTCAATGCCACGCATAACCTGCTTGCATGTATATGGCAATAATTCAAAATATCATTGACTCACAGTGGTTTTAATTTAATTCAGAATTTTATATAATTCATTTTTATTAAAAGATGTATGTTCTATAAAAAAGAATATAATATTATCCAGAGTAAAAAAAAATATCCTTTACAGTTATTATTTTATAAAATTATAAGTTGAAGAAATTAATTTTACAACAATTTCTATTAAAATATGTTAATATAGAATAAAATTTAAGACTCCAGAATTTTAATGATATCCTAAATTATAAAAATAAAAATTTCTACCCTAAAAAATTTACTCAAATAAAATATTAATGAAAAGCTAGATTTTATAAAATAAATTTGGTTGAAACACAACAAAAAGTTTATCTTTGTAAAAAAATAAAAATATATTATTAAATTCATATAGAAAATAAAATTTTACATTAATAATGATAGGCGAAAAAAAATAGGTAAAAATTCAAATTTTTGAGATCAATCTATAATAATTTAAATTTATATTATTTTATTAAATTGGTTTCTTTTAAATGGTGTTAGACATTATTACCAACTTTCATTTTGATATCTTAAAGTTCCTTAATATTTGTCAGCACCTTAAAATTAAAAAAATAAAATAAAAGATTAATAGGAGATCACACTAAATTTATGATAAAACTTATATTTCACCAAACATTAAACTATATCTATTATAAAAAATAAATGAAATAAATACACAGAAATAAAATATTAAATCATTTATATTGATATGTAAAAATGAAAGCTAAATTAACTAATTTATTAATTCAATAATTTTGTTTAAGAAAAACATGAGATGAAAATTTTACTCTTTAAATATATTAGAGTATTTTAAAGTTTACTTTGTCAAATTTGTTTAGTGCTGTATCATGTTAAAAAAAAGAATTCTTATAAACTGATTTTATTGGATAAATTTAAAACTTCACTTTCAAATTAAATTTATTTTCATTTTAGGGAACAACATTATACTTTCCCAGCAGAATTCCATATCCAACTCCTGGACGTATGAATCCCATCATAGATTAAGTAAGGTGTGAGGTCTTTTTAGAAAATATTATTAGGAAGATAATATTAATAAAATGCGAGTAAAATTTACATAAAAAAGATATCATTTTTAATTTAAAATTTTAAAATAATAAATTTATGAAAATCTTTATTATTATATGATATAATTTTTTTTTATTTTTACTCAATAATAATTTATTTTTTTATTTTGATAAAATTTAATACATATAATTTTAATTTCTATTTATAAAATAACAAATTTATATTTATTATGTATTTAAAATTTTTATATACTTTCTCAGTATACATACATATGATATATACGTATCCAATTATTTTCAAATAAATGTATTTTGCAAATATCACATATCACATGCATGTCGTATTTACGTATGATATCGGTTAAATAAACGAGGGTACTAATTTGCTAACCCGCTAATTTGTGATTTGCGCTGAAGCCAGCACCATGCTACGTATCTCGTCTTACACAGGGTCGTCCACGTAAACACAAATAATCATTTTTTATTAAAATGCATTTCCTCGAGTACATTTTTTATGCTTTTTAATTTAATTTTTTTATTTTTTATTTTTTAACTAGTGTCAACTCTCCCACATACCCTTTTCGTCTTTAAAATATATTAATTTTAATGTATTAAAAATGTTTTTAAATATAGATAAATTACAAAATAATCAAATTCTCGTTATCATTATATTCAAGGAGTTAAACATACATAATGGTAAACCTAGTACATGGGAACGACTATAAGAATAAATTAGTGCAAATAATAATAAAAAACACAATTAAAAGACATAGTGTTAGCCACACATGACTAATTTGAAACATTTATTAATTAAAAATGGATCGATTGCATATTTTAACGTTAATATTTTGACAATTCATAATATAAAAACATACCTTTTACAGTAAGATTTTAATAATATTATTTTTAGGTGACTAAAGAAAGAGAATTTATAAGGACTTTAATGCTTCTGCAATCTTTTTCTTACTAACAATTTTTAAGCCTATATAACTCTATAAGCATTCTCAGTGTATCACAGAAAGTTCTCTCAAAGCAAAGAAATAGAAGCTCATACATGGCGAAAGCTATGGATTATGAAGCCCAACAGCGATTGAATGTCACTTTTCTTCCATACCCAACTCCTGGCCACATGAACCCCATGATAGACGCAGCAAGGTTATTTGCCAGGCATGGTGTTAATGTCACCATTATAGCAACCCCTGCAAATGCTTTAACTTTCCAAAACGCCATAGACACTGACTTCACCCATGGCTACCATATCAGAACCAAACTGCTTCCATTCCCTGCAGCCCAAGTGGGTCTCCCTGAAGGGCTTGAAAACATCAAAGATGGCACTTCCCTAGAACTGTTGAGTCGAATCCGTCGTGGAATATCAATGCTCAAAGGTCACATTGAGCTTCTGTTTCAAGATCTTCATCCAGATTGCATTGTGAGTGATATGTGTTATCCTTGGACTGTGGAATCCGCAGCAGAACTTGGTATTCCAAGAATCTTCTTTTACAGCTCAAGCTACTTAGCCGACTGTGCTACTCATTCTATCATGAGGCACAGGCCTCATGAGAGGTTAGTGTCTGATACCGACAAGTTTACAATTCCTGATTTTCCACATAGAATAGAGATGACCCCTCTACAGCTAGCAAACTGGCAAAGGGTTCGTGAACAAGTCTCGTACTATTTTGAGGAAATGTTTGAATCAGAGAGAAGAAGCTATGGAGCACTCTACAATAGCTTTCATGAACTTGAAAGCGAGTATGAGCAACTTCATGAGAGGATAGTGGGGATCAAATCTTGGAGCATTGGACCAGTTTCAGCCTGGGCTAACAAGGATGATGGACAAAAGATCAACAAGGAACACAAGGATGAGCTTCCAAAAGAGCCAGAGTGGCTAACATGGCTTAACACTGAGCAGAATGACTCTGTGATTTATGTGAATTTTGGAAGCCTGACTAGGCTCCATCATGCTCAACTCGTAGAACTGGCTCATGGGCTTGAAAATTCTGGTCATACTTTCATCTGGGTCATCAGGAAAAAGGATGGAAATGAGAAAGATAACAGTTTCCTGCAAGAGTTTGAGGATAAGATGAAAGAAAGCAAGAAGGGTTTTATCATATGGAACTGGGCACCACAGAAGCTGATATTGAATCACCCTGCCATTGGAGGCATTGTTTCTCACTGTGGTTGGAACTCCCTTCTTGAAAGCTTGAGTGCTGGATTGCCAGTCATCACATGGCCTATGTTTGCAGAACAATTTTACAATGAGAGATTGGTGGTTGATGTTTTGAAGGTTGGAGTTCCAGTGGGAGCTAAGGAAAACAAGTTTTGGGCATTCAGTGACAAAGATGATATGGTTGGAAGGAAAGAGATTGCAGAGGCTGTGTTACAGTTGTTGGAGAAAGAAGAGGGCAGAGAAATGAGAATGAGAGCAAGAAAACTCAGTGGTGCTTCCAAGAAGACTATAGAGAAGGGTGGACACTCTTACAACAACTTGATTCAGTTGATAGATGAGCTGAAATCATTGAAAATATCTAAAGCTACTGAGAAAACAAACATAAACATTTAGAGTTGAGGAAGGTTTTAAATAAGATTGAATCTCATCCAAATTTTCTTTTTCTGTCAAGCTTTTTAATCATGTTCCCAAGACTTTGTTTAGCCTTTTATTATATAGAAAGTTAGATGGAGATAAAGGTATGCTGATATATCTTATCTTTATTATGCTGATATGAATGTTCTGTATTTCAATGCAATGAAAGTGTTTTCCTATCAAAATCCTCGGAAAAGTTACTGTTAATATCCCATGATAAACATGATGTGCAAACTTAAAACCTGAAATATTAAACCTACTCCTTTTCAAAGTCATAAGCATTTATCATGTAAGGGAAATATTTTACAAAAAAACAAATGTTGAATATTTCATTAGGATGCATATAGCTTTTTTTTTTTTTTTGATAAATCAGATTTGAAAATGATGGTGGAAAAAGGAAATAATTAAATTAAAGTATTGCTAAGTATTCTAGTTTTTTTATGAGACACGTTTTTATTATTTTGATAGATGCTTGGAAACAAGTAAATGGTTTTAATGATGTCATAAAAGAGTTTTTCGAGCTAGTACAAAATAAATGATACAAATTATTATATGTTACGAAGGAGAAACTAAAAATGCTCAAAAAGGATTAAAATTGTGGAACAAATAGGTGTTTTGGGGGAATAAATAGGAAGAAAAAAATAATATTTACAAAAATAAGAGTTAGAGATGGATGAGAATTGTTGATTAAGTGAGAATATGAGAAGACAAATATGATAAATGTTCACTGAAGTTAATATAATAGGCTTCTAGCAAGAATCAGTAAAGGCAAGAAGAAAATTGATTAATTTTGGGGATTCCAACTTTATATTTTACCATTCTACAACTAATTGGAGGAGAACAAAAATGGGAGAAAAGGTTTGAACATATGGGGAATGGATTGAAGAATCTAAGGTGGTGAAGGATGAGATCAAAGCTTTTTTAATAACAATTCAAGATCTTATCTCTTGAAGAAAATACAATCTTAACAACAATTTTTCCTGTAAAAGAAATTTGTGAGGCAGTGTCTACAATAAAAGCTCAAGATGAAATGGTTATGATTTCAATTTTTTTTAAAATCACTAAGTTTTAAAAGATTAAATTATTGTAAAACTAATGTGGGAGAAAGAATAAGAACTAACCTTCGGTCATTATCACTTTCACGTTTCGTTTCAAACCCTTAATTTTCTAAACTTTGATGGTATAATATACGATAAAAGAGAGTAAATTTGATGACCCAAAGCACCTCGTCAAATTTGTAGAGCTTTGTCCATCACAAAGTAATTATTATAATAAATTGTTCTGTATCAAAATATATGCAACAATCGTAAAATTGATTGAAAAATGAACCATCTATGGAAATAATCATGTGAATATCTCATGTTATCTCACATATAACATATTTGGAAAATTTTCAACATTCTTCCACTTTGTTCATTTAACCCATTGTCAATCAATACAAGAAACTAAATACAAGAATCATGGTGACAGGTCCTCCAAAAGTGAGTATTATCTCTTATGTATTATAATATATCAAATCTCGTCAAAATTGATCTAATTTCTATTTTGAAATTAAAGAAAAGTGTTGGGATAATTATAAATGACAAAAAGATATTGGAACAAAATTTTGGAAGAGATGATGGAAGCTTGAGTTCATTTTGGCCACGGTACTAGAAAATAGAATTGCTAGATCGTTCATTTTGTACCAACGGTGTCTTTTGCGTATACTGAATCAGTATAGCTACCATTCTTTTAACATAGCAATGCAATTTCACAATCAGTGTAAAAATTTAGTACTAGATTTATTTCTTCTTTTTTCATTGATTTTGTAAAGTTTGGGTATATAAATATTTTTTGGAATAAACAATATATATTTTTTTTTTGGAATAAACCATATGTTTATTCTGAGTCAAATGAAAATTCTCAAAATAAACAAATATTTGCACAACAAAATGAGAAAAAACTGAATAAAAGTTTTATCAAAGTAAAAATAATGATTGTCACAACATTGAACCAAGTTCTAGTTGCATTGATCATTAAAATTCTTTAATGACATACTTTTAGTCAAAGGATCGACAATCATCAAGTCAGTGCTAACGTGTTCTTATGGCTATATATTTAATGCCAATGTACAGAACAGAATTATCACCATATAACTTCAAGGACCTAACAATTGAATCCACAACTCTAAATCTAGATATAAAACACTTAAATTATACATCATGTGAGGTAGCCTAAAAAATAAGAAACAAACTCAACCTCCATATTAGAAGTAGAAATCAAGGTTTGCTTCTTATTGTTTCAAAATATATCTCCACAAGTTTGCATGAAAATATAATCAAATGTTGATTTTATGGTATTAATGCAACCATCAAAATCTAAATAGAAAGTATCCTATCACCTCAAAATACCAGTTGTTTGTATATGACAATGAAATCATTTAATCTTTGAAGATATTTGATTATTTTCTTTACAGCTTTTTAGTGGTCAACACCTGAATTACTTTGATATCTTACAAGAAATAATGATTTATTTTGTCCTTTCGAAAGATTCAAATTAAAAAACGGTCGTACTCTTTCTTAAATAGGATCATATTAAATATTCTCATGGCTTTGCAATTGAGAATATTTAATATGATAAAGTAAAAGAAGATTCTACTTGAGATAAATAAGCTCCAAAAACATGATACAATAACATTATCAGACATTATCGGTTGTTTTATACGGAAGGCTTTATAAGAAGAGTAAGAATGAGCCTACAATCTAAATCAGACAAAAGTTTGTATTATGTGATTTACTCTTTAATGAAAATAATTTAAAGTTGATTGAACATGTTAAAGTAAAAATGATGGAGAGATATAAAATGAACAATCTAGTTTTGTTGCATTATTTTCTTTGATTGAAAATTCACCAAATAACCTCAGAATTTTTATTTGTCGAAATACAATTTTGTTTATTCTTTTCAGTATGGAATATAAAAAAAATATTTTTTTTATTATTTTTATTCTTACCTTTTGTTTGATTTGAAAAAAATTTGTTTGTTAAAACTATTTTTATTATTTATGAACAATTCAACTAATTTGATATTTATAGGTTTTTTTCTTAAATTTTTAAGTTATTTTTCATCTTATCATGTTTTTAATTATGCATTTGTTTTCTTTTGTGCAATCTCGTTAAATGTGTTGAGAATATTACTTAATATCTTTTTTATTTAAATTAATTTTTAGGAAATATTTCAATTTTAGAGATATGTTTCAGTTTCAGAAATAAGTTATTATTTTAGATTAGGAATGAGATATTCTAAATATTTTATACTTGATATTTGTTATATTTTGCTCTATATACAGGGTATATCAATAAAATACAAAAATATGTTCCTCCGTATAACATATCACATATATTTCTCATATTTTCAAAAGTCCTAAAATCCCAACAATTGGTATCAAGAGCCATTGTTCTTACTGCCGATAGAATGGAAGGAAATATGTCAGATGTCGTTATTCCACTCTTTGATGGTGAAAGCTATGATTTATGGGCGGTAAGGATGCAAACATATCTAGAGGGGCTAGATCTATGGGAAGTTGGGGAGGAAGATGATGTTCCCTTGTTTGAAAATCCCACCGTGGCTCAAATGCAAGCGCATAAAGACAAGAAAACGAGAAAGGCATAGGCAAAACCATGCTTGTTCGTAGGTGTTTCACAAATGATTATGACCAGGATCATGATTCTAAAGTCTCCCAAAGAAATCTAGGAATACTTAAAAGCAGAATATGAAGGGAACAAGAAGATTCGAGGCATGAAGGTTTTGAACTTGATAAGGGAGTTCGAGATGCAAAGAATGAAAGAGTTAAAGACGATTAAAGAATACTCAAACAAATTGTTGGGTATTGCCAACAAGATAAAATTGTTGGGAAATGAGTTTTCAGATTCCAGACTCGTTGAGAAAATTCTGGTGACGATGCCGGAAAGATGAGGCATCTATTGTTTCCTTAGAAAACACAAAAGATTTGTCTACAATCACCTTTACAGAGGTGATACATGCCTTGCAAGCACAAGAACAACGAAGATTGATGAGGATAAATCTGATGAGGATCTACTTCTTACAACATCATGTGTCACAACCAACCAATCTTCAAAGAAGATTGGATTATAGATAGTGGTTGCACAAACCACATGACTCATGATAGAGAAATTTTCAAGGAGCTCAATAAATCAAATGTTTCCAAGGTAAGAATTGGGAATGGAGAACAACTTGATGTGAAAGGTACATGAACAGTTTCATTTAAGTGTTGCTCAATTGTTAGAGAAAGGTTATAAGGTCTCCTTTGAAAATAAAGTATGTGTGATAAAAAATGCTAACAACATAGAAGTATTAAAAGTCTACATGAAAGACAAAAAATTTGCGTTGGATTTTATGAAAGAGGAATTTGCTACAAAGAAAGTGAGTATGAAAGAAGGATCAAAATTAGAAGATAAATATCTTTGGAAGAAAGTAGATGGAGGTTCACATTCTAATATTCACAAAAGCTCCAATGCCACTCCAATGAAATCCACACCGGACAAAGAAAAAGAAGATGATGTCGATATAAGAAGAAATATAAAGGATGATGCCAAATTGAAGAAAGATGTGATGTCATGGAAGAAAGAGAAAAACAAATATTACAAGCACAAGAAAATCAAGCCTCAAAAGATGGAGAATCAAATATAAAAATATAAATAAACAGATATTAAGCAAGGAGAAATGTTGAGAATATTACTTAATATCTTTTTTATTTAAATTAGTTTTTAGAAAATATTTCAATTTTAGAGATATGTTTCAGTTTTAGAAATAAGTTATTATTTTAGATTAGGAGTGAGATATTCTAAATATTTTATACTTGATATTTGTTATATTTTGCTCTATATATAGGGTATATCAATAAAATACAAAAATATGTTCCTCCGTATAACATATCACATATATCTCTCGTATATTTCATATCTTTCATATTTTCAAAAACCCTAGAAATACATGGTATATCAATTTTTTTCTATATCACACATTTAGTTATTTTTATTTAATTTTAATTTTTTTATTTACTGTTTATTTTTATCATGTATAATATTATTTTTATGATTTTTTATATAATTATTTTTATTTTGTAATTCAATGTAATTTTATCATCTAATTGTGTAAAGACATTTTATTAACTATAGAATATCATTGGAATTAATCTTCTTTATCATCATCTAACATAAATTAAAATTCATGATAAATCTTAATTATTATTAGTTTAATATTTATTTTTTATATGGTTTCATTTATTCAAATTGTATATTACAATTTTTATTAGTTAAAGAAAAAGATTTCATTAAAATCTTAAAAAAGAAAATAAAAACATTTTAATCTATGATATTTTTTTTTGTACTTTTTAAATTTTTAAATTTTATTAACGTTGTTTTATAAAATTAATAAATATTTTAATTTTTATATAATTTTATATGATACTTTTATTTAAAATATATATAATTACAATATATTTTTAAAATATTAAATATTAAAAAGATAAGAATACATTCCGTATTAAATATGACATAATTAATATTAAAATAATAAACATTAAATGTGACATAATTAATATTAAAATAATAAGCAAGTGAAAAATGTTATCCATATTGAATATAGATATAGAAATGTAGATAATTTGAATTAAAGATAACCATAAGATTGATTCACTACATTGTTTTGTCATACCTAGGCTTTAACATGTGTGTAAGTTAGTCTTTGGATTTGCGCTGAGGGTCAACTATTGAACCTGTCAGACAAATAATATATATTCTTTATTATAAACGTGCATCTCCGCGTGTTCTTTTTTTTATTCTTTTTAATTTGTTTTTGTTATTTATTTATTTTTTAACTAGTTTCCAAAATTTTAACCCACCCATATATTTTTTTCTTTTGTATTTAAAATATATTAATTTTCCTATATAGAAAATGTTTTTAATATTTTTGAAAGTAAGTGTGCCAACCACATAATACATTTCCCAAATAATATTAACAAATGATTTTATTAATTTAAACATGTATTAGAGCTGCATCGGATTCATTAACATGATACTAAAATTAAGATAAATTCAACCTACGAGATCTAAACTAAAAAAAATAATCAAAATACGATAAAAAATATACAAATATAATTTTATTAGAGTCGGATTTTTTAAGTTGAATTAATCATAAATTTATTATTTAAAGTAATATTATTATTAAAAGTTTATTTGAATTGAGTTCATCGTTTTATCTATTGTCAGATTATCATTTATTTCTATATTTGATGTTTTCTATATTAGAATAAATTGTAGAGTACATGTTTATTGTAACGTTAATGTTTGGACAATTCATAATATAAAAACATCCTTTTCACAATTAATTATATTAACATTTTAATTATATTTTTTTTTAGGTGACTAAAGAAAGAGAATTTATAAGGAATTATCAGGCTGCTTCTTCAATCTTTTTCTTCCTAACAATTCTTAAGATTATATAAGTCTAAAGTTATAATTGCATATAATAAAGGGTAGGGTTCTCTGTGTTTTGCCTTTGGTGTAGCTCTTCCTTCTTTTATTCGGGAAGAGTTTTGAAAACCATTCTCTGTTTATCACAAAAAGTTCTGTCAAAGCACCTCTCCAAAGACATAGAAGCTCATACATAGCTAAAGCTATGGATTGTGAAACCCAACACCAATTGAATGTTACTTTTCTTCCATATCCAACTCCTGGCCATATGAATCCCATGATAGACACAGCAAGGTTATTTGCCAGGCATGGTGTTAATGTCACCATTATAGCAACCCCTGCAAATGCTTTAACTTTCAAAAACGCCATAGACACTGACTTCACCCATGGCTACCATATCAGAACCCAACTGCTTCCGTTCCCTGCAGCCCAGGTGGGTCTCCCTGAAGGGCTTGAAAACATCAAAGATGGTGCTTCCCTACAACTGTTGAGTGGAATTGGTCGTGGAATATCAATGCTCAAAGGTCACATTGAGCTTCTGTTTCAAGATCTTCGTCCAGATTGCATAGTGAGTGATATGTTTTATCCTTGGACAGTGGAATCCGCAGCAGAACTGGGTATTCCAAGAATCTTCTTTTACAGCTCAAGCTACTTTTCCGACTGTGGAATTCATTCTATCCAGAGGCACAGGCCTCATGAGAGGTTAGTGTCTGATACCGACAAGTTTACAATTCCTGGTTTTCCTCATAGAATAGAGATGACCCCTCTACAGCTAGCAAACTGGGAAAGGGTTAGTGATAAAGTCACAGACAATTTTGGGAGAATGTTTGAATCAGAGAGAAGAAGCTATGGAGCACTCTATAATAGTTTTCATGAACTTGAAAGTGAGTATGAGCAACTTCATAAGAGTGTAGTGGGGATCAAATCTTGGAGTATTGGACCAGTTTCAGCCTGGGTTAACAAGGATGATGGACAAAAGATCAACAGGGAACACAAGGAGGAGCTTCCTGAAGAGCCAGAGTGGCTAACTTGGCTTAACACTGAGCAGAATGACTCTGTAATTTATGTGAATTTTGGAAGCCTGACTAGGCTCCATCATGCTCAACTTGTAGAACTGGCTCATGGGCTTGAAAATTCTGGTCATAGTTTCATCTGGGTCATCAGGAAAAAGGGTGGAAATGAGAAAGATAACAGTTTCCTGCAAGAGTTTGAGGATAAGATGAAAGAAAGCAAGAAGGGTTTTATCATATGGAACTGGGCACCACAGCTGCTGATATTGAATCACCCTGCATTAGGAGGCATTGTGTCTCACTGTGGTTGGAACTCCCTTCTTGAAAGCTTGAATGCTGGGTTGCCAGTCATCACATGGCCTATGTTTGCAGAACAATTTTACAATGAGAGGTTGGTAGTTGATGTGCTGAAGGTTGGAGTTCCAGTGGGAGCTAAAGAAAACAAGTTTTGGGCATTCAGTGACGAGGATAATGTGGTGGGAAGGGAAGAGATTGCGAACGCTGTGGTAGAGTTGACGGAGAAAGAAGAGGGCAGAGAAATGAGAGAGAGAGCAAGAAAACTCAGTGATGCTTCCAAGAAGACTATAGAGAAGGGTGGGCACTCTCACAACAACTTGATTCAGTTGATACATGAACTCAAATCGTTGAAAATATCTAAAGCAGTTACAGAAGCAAGTTAGATAGTTAAAATGGAGCAGCAATGTAGTGGCTCTAGGTGTATCTGGTGATTTTCTCAAGCCTTTTAATAAGATGAATAAACCACTTACTAGGCTTTGTGAAACTTAGTATATTAGATGAACTTGGATTCGGTTAGGTTTGTTGTCGTGTTTTGTTGTGCCGCAAGTGCTTTTTTTTTTTTTTTGTTTTTTTTTTTTTTTTTTTCCATTAATTGCCATTCGCATATTTTAATGATTTTAGCTAAGGAAAACGTAAACATTGTGATGTAGTGATAAGTAAGGAAAAAATCACTATTGTCTTTCTGATAGAAGATCAAGTCAAGTTGGGTTGGATTGAAAGTTGAGTCGAGTCTATCCGGATTAAAGGTCGAGTTTAGTTAATTGAAACACAAGGTCAGGTCGAGTCGGCCTAAATCGGAGGTCGACCCGAACCGGGTCAAAGGTCGAGCCGAGTTAGCTCGAGTCGAAAGTTAAATTGCTTCGACTTAAGTCGAGGATCAACTTGAGTCGGTCTAGGTCAAAGGTCGAGCCAAGTTGGTCAGGATTGATGGTCAAACCAAGTAAGCTTGGACCGATGGTCGAGTCAAGTTAACCCAGACCGAAGGTTTAACAAAGAAGTCTTGGCTAAAGGTCAAGCTGAGTCGTCCAATGTCGAAGGTCTACCTGAGTTGGCCTGACCGAAGTCGAGCCGAAAAGCCTAGGTTGAAGGTCGAGCTGAATCGTCCAAGGCTGAAAATCAAGCAAGGTTGGCCCAAGCCAAATATCGAGTCGGTCGGCCCGTGTCGAAGGTTGCGCCGAAGGTCGACCAGGGTCGGTTTGTGTCGAAGGTTGAGCGGATCAGTTCGAGTTGAAGGTCAAGTCACGTCGGCTCGAGCCAAGTCAATTCAGGTCGAAGGTTGAGTTGGACGAAAGTCGAGCCAAGTTGGTTCTGGCTGAAGGTCAAGCCGAGTTGTCCTGGACTAAAGGTTGAAATCAATCGACTTGAGTTAAAGGTTAGACGAGTCACCCAAGCCTAAAAGTCGGGCCTAGTTGACCTAGGTCGAATATGCTAGAGTCGACCTGTACCAAAAGTCAAGAAGAGTCGTCCCAGATTGAAGATTGAGCTAACTCAACACGGGTCAAGTATAATGTTGAGTTTGCCTTAAAATAGAAATTAATTGACTTTATCCATATAGTAAAATTGAAATCTAAAATATTTCAGTTACTTCATCCAAACAAACTATTTAAGAAAAAAAAATATAATCTATATGGAATTCAAATACTATGTATTTATGTTTTTTGAAGTTGTTGATATCCCTAATTCAAACACAATGTTATTCTAAAGGAAAAGATATAAGCAATAATAGCTATAATAATTCATTTTCTTGGATTTGTAACATTGTCATAAACCTAATAAGAACAAAAGTTTATCAGATATATTTTACCTTTCAATTGCCACCTTGACCCTTGTAAAGTCCTAGGAATCAAAATCATTTAACTACTTGCATTCACAACCAAAACTCTATGAAAAGTAGCCAAACTTTTTTTCTTTTTGTAACTTTAAATTCCATGGAAAGTTTGCAATTTGAAACAGGCCAAAGTGCCATAAAAAACAAGCGAACAACTTGTATGTTTTGCTTCCTTGAGTTGTATTAAATTATAACACTTTTTCAGTTTTATCTCCTCTGGATATATACTTACCCTTGCATACATAAAAGTGTAGTGAAATAATAATATTTTTTTGCTTTATCAATTTTGTTTTTGGCTCTATCATTTCTCTCTTTCTTCTTTAGTAAGTTAGAAAGCGATAACCTCGATATGGTATCAAAGTTGGTTCAACCCGCCATGCTCCATTGCCCTCGACCTTCTTTTCTTAGCTTTCCTTATTTTCTTTCTTTGTTCTTCCTCCTTCATGGACGCATCACAAAACCCCTCCAACGCTTTCTATCTGCATCCAGGCGAAAAACTAGGAGCAGTTTTTGTTAAACCACAATCGATGAAGCACACCTTAATGTCCAAGAATAAGTACAAGTTCGTGAATGGAGGTATTCAAGAACCAACGCATGGTGATGATTTACATGAAAATTGGGAACGCTTCAACATTATGGTGGTATCTTGTATCACACTAATTGTTGGGTTATATATTTTCTCATATATGGTTATAGTTATAGTCATGGTTATCGAGAGATTGTGGTTCTATATGGTTATATGACATTAGTCTTACACTTATAAGGTATTTGATATCAGTTTTATCCCAAAACCTTAAGGCAATGTTGTTATGAGTCTTTATTCTTATATAATGTTTAACTTTGTCTTTTCTATCCAATGTGAGACTTTGACTCACACTAAACTATTTCCAACACTAATAACGACCAAAAGTTAGTAAAATTTCATATGGAATTTTGACACTTCTGTTTGAACTTGTATTTTATCTGTTATTGATTTTTCCTAATCTAAGAAATATGAAATTCAATCATATATTTTCGAGTTTTTACCGAAAGAAAATCATTTTATCCTTATTTTTTGTATTCTTCATGTAAATTAAGGTAGGAGGAGGAAAGAACTTAAAAGAGTAAGAAAAAGTCAAGAAATAGAGGAAAATGAGAAGAAATTCTACCACTATTTGTCTAAGCTAGAATAGTCTCGCCTAAGCTAGAGCAGCTTTGAGGAAGCTCAATTCTTGTGCTATATAGTTTGGGCATCATTCTTGCTTAAGCAAGAATAATTTAGCTCAAGCAAGAGGACTTTTCTTCATCATGAAATACCTTCTTGCTTAAGCGAGAATAAACTAGCTTAGCCAAGAACTCGTGCAGTATTTATATACCATGAGATAAAAGGTGAAAAAAATAGGGCATCACTTTCTCGTTTCAAAGAGGCTAGGAAAACAACAAAAAGGTAGAAGAAACATACTCTCTTGAAAGTTTCTTCTTCAGCTCTTGGGATTTTAGTGGCTACAACGAGCGGCTCATCTTTTCTCTTGGGATTGAATATAATTGATTCAAATGTGGATGTAATATGGTGATATTTATATATAGCTTTTATGTTTCTATTCAATATTGGTATTTTTGTTCTAATCTTAATGATTGATTCTATCTGATCAATAGATTCTTGAATGTGATTTTAGACGTGACTGGTAAGCATTTTTGAAAATCTGATATGAATAAAAATACTTGATGTATTTTGATTCTAGGAATAGATTTTAGTATATCAATTGCTTATAACACTTAAACATAAAGCTAGATAGTATGTTGAATATGTGAGGAATCGATACTCAGGGGACTAATCATATGAATTTTATACGTGAGGAATCAGTATAAATTATTATTGTGTGTTGCATCAATATTGGTATTTTCAGAAGTTGTATGTTTATATTCATCCAGATTACAAACGAGTGAGATAAATAAAAATTCAATCCCAACTTCTCTTATTGAACTTTCTTTAGCCTTTCTGTTGTTATCATTGTATTACTTTCATGCAAACTTAGTATAATTTATAAAAATCAATGATGAATCAAATGAAAATCTTTATATATACATTGATTCAGATAAACTCTCTATTTTAATCAAACTGTTCCTTGTGGGATCGACACTCTTACTAAAAAAAATTCATTATACTATAATTGACTATTAGTACGCATACTAAAAGATCAAAACACACGCATCCTTACAAGCCAAACTGCTCAAAGCACTGTTTACATTGACAACGCAAGGAACTATGGGAAGAATTGCGAGAAATATTTTCAAAGGGCAATCCTTTTCCAGTCTCAAATCTCCTCCAAGAAATTAATTCGATAAAACAGGGAGAAAGAATAGCTACAAATACTACACAAACTCCAATATTTTATGGGTAGAGATGGATTTCCACGTCTCATTCCAGCTTGTCTTTATGACGTGAGACGTAGTTGCAACATCATCAAGATTATTGCAAACTACAGAGATTCTGAGCGCATAATGTATACAACACAGTTAAAACTCAAATCTTTCTTATGGAGCCATTACCAAGTAACAAGTTTGTTTTTTCATTGGTTCTCCAAGAAGAAAGACAACTGAATGATAGTAATGGTTATTTATTAATTTATTATGCAATCAGGCAATAATTATTATTAAAGATGAAACAAATTAGTTTTCTCGATAATGTTTTTTTATAAATAACCATGCATTTCCACGAATACATTTTTTATACTTTTAATTTGTTTTTTCATTATTTATTTATTTTTTAACTAGTGTCCAAAATTTTAACTCAGCCATATCTGTTTTTTTGTCTTTAAAAAAGTATTAGTTTTAATTATTGAAAAATTGATATTTTTTAAAGTAAGTGTCTCAACCACATAATACATGTCCCAAATAATATATTTTATTAATATAAACATGTATTAGAGCTGCATCGGATTCATTAATATGATATTAAAATTAAAATAGATTCAACCTAGGGTGTTTAGGGTGTTTAAATGCAAATTGATCAAAGTAAAAAAAAAAGAATAATTAAAAAATAATAAACAAAAACTACAAATATAAACAAAATTAGTTATTTTTAAATCGCTAATTTGAATCCGGTTACATTATTTCTTTCTTTACAAATGGTTCTTTGTTAACTTTTTTAATTAAGTAAATGAATAGTTTTATATTGAAAACCCAAAGTATAGATAAATTACAAAATTAATCAAATTGCAAGCTCTTATTTTTATTTTTTAATTAAATTCTTATTATTTATATTTTAACTGTACTTTTCTTTATCATTGTTATCTAGCAGTTAAAAATATATAAATTTAATAGCATATAATGTTAAACCTATAAGAATAAATTAGTGCAAATAAAATAAAAACACACAATTAAAAGACATAGTGTTCGGCACACATGATTAATTGGACACATTTATTAAATAAAAATGAATCGAATGCGCAACATGATTACTAGTCTGCATTTTATAAAATCCACACATGATATATATAAAAGTAAATGTAATTTATTAAGTTAGTCTTTTTATGTTGAATTAATCAAAAATTTATTTATTAAGATGATTAAAAGTTTAGTTTAATTATCCATTATCAGATTGTCATTTATTTCTACATTTGATGGTTTGCGAGGTTGATTTGGATATAAGGGTTTATCCTGCTTGAAATTAATTAGACCTATTATATCACTTAAGTTTTTCTCTACTTTTACGTATAGTGTCCTCAAGGTGAAAAAATGTGTTAAATATCTTATATAAACTAGAAATATAAGTTAGGAGAAACCTTAACTTCTAAATCAATTTTACATTTTTAGAATAAGGGATAAATTTTACTTTCTTAAAAGAGATATTAAAGTCGTTTAGAGTTTACTTTAATCGAATTTGTTGAAATTTGTACCATTTTATATATTTTTTTTCTTATAAATTGAATTTATAGAATTTTTTGAAATGAAATTTATTTTATTTTGAGAAACAACATTATACTTTCACAACTGTTTATAAAAAATAATTATATTAATATCTTCATTATATTTTTTAAATTGAATTCTATCATATATTATTAAATATTAGAATAAATTGTCAAATAGATGTTTATTTTAACGTTAAGATTTTAATAATATTATTTTTAGGTGACTAAAGAAAGAGAATTTATAAGGACTTATCTATCTGGACCACGAATGCTTCTGTAATCTTTTTCTTGTTAACAATTTTTAAGCCTGTATAAGTCTATAAGCATTCTCAGTGTATCACAGAAAGTTCTCACAAAGCAAAGTAGAAGCTCATAGATGGCGAAAGCTATGGATTGTGAAGCCCAACAGCAATTGAATGTCACTTTTCTTCCATACCCAACTCCTGGCCACATGAACCCCATGATAGACGCAGCAAGGTTATTTGCCAGGCATGGTGTTAATGTCACCATTATAGCAACCCCTGCAAATGCTTTAACTTTCCAAAACGCCATAGACACTGACTTCACCCATGGCTACCATATCAGAACCCAACTGCTTCCATTCCCTGCAGCCCAAGTGGGTCTTCCTGAAGGGGTTGAAAACATCAAAGATGGCACTTCCCTAGAACTGTTGGGTCAAATCAGTCGTGGAATATCAATGCTCAAAGGTCATATTGAGCTTCTGTTTCAAGATCTTCATCCAGATTGCATAGTGAGTGATATGTCTTATCCTTGGACTGTGGAATCCGCAGCAGAACTGGGTATTCCAAGAATCTTCTTTTACAGCTCAAGCTACCTATCCGACTGTGGAATTCATTCTATCCGGAGGCACAGGCCTCATGAGAGGTTAGTGTCTGATACCGACAAGTTTACAATTCCTGGGTTTCCTCATAGAATAGAGATGACCCGCCTACAGCTATCAAACTGGGAAAGGGTTCGTAAAGAAGTCTCGGACAATTTTGAGAGAATTTTTGAATCAGAGAGAAGAAGCTATGGAGCACTCTATAATAGTTTTCATGAACTTGAAAGTGAGTATGAGCAACTTCATAAGAGTATTGTGGGGATCAAATCTTGGAGTATTGGACCAGTTTCACCCTGGGTTAACAAGGACGATGGACAAAAGATCAACAGGGAACACAAGGAGGAGCTTCCTGAAGAGCCAGAGTGGCTAACTTGGCTTAACACTGAGCAGAATGACTCTGTAATTTATGTGAATTTTGGAAGCCTGACTAGGCTCCATCATGCTCAACTTGTAGAACTGGCTCATGGGCTTGAAAATTCTGGTCATAGTTTCATCTGGGTCATCAGGAAAAAGGATGGAAATGAGAATGATAACAGTTTTCTGCAAGAGTTTGAGGATAAGATGAAAGAAAGCAATAAGGGTTTTATCATATGGAACTGGGCACCACAGCTGCTGATATTGAATCACCCTGCCATAGGAGGCATTGTGTCTCACTGTGGTTGGAACTCCCTTCTTGAAAGCTTGAGTGCTGGATTGCCTGTCATCACATGGCCTATGTTTGCAGAGCAATTTTACAATGAGAGGTTGGTAGTTGATGTGTTGAAGATCGGAGTTCCAGTGGGAGCTAAAGAAAACAAGTTTTGGGCATTCGGTGGCGAGGATAAGGTGGTGGGAAGGGAGGAGATTACCAAGGCTGTGGTAGAGTTGATGGAGAAAGAAGAGGGCAGAGAAATGAGAAAGAGAGCAAGAAAACTCAGTGATGCTTCCAAGAAGACTACAGAGAAGGGTGGACACTCTTACAACAACTTGATTCAGTTGATAGATGAGATCAAATCATTGAAGATATCTAAAGCAGTTACAGAAGCAAGTTAGATAATTAAAATGGAGCAGCAATGTAGTGGCTCAAGGAGGTGTGTATCTGGTGATTTTCTGAAGCCTTTTTAACAAGATGAACGAACAACTTACAAGGCTTTTTGAAACTTATTATACTAGATGAACATGAATTCCGCTAGGTTTCTTGTCGTGTTTCGTTGTGCCGCAAATAAGTGTTGTTTCTTTCCATTAATAATTTTAGTTAAGGATAATGTAAACATTGTGACGCAAAGAAATATGGGCTGAAAGTCGAGCCCAGTCGCCCAAGGCCAAAGATCGAGTCAGGTCGGACCATGCTGAAGGTTGAGTCGTGTCGGCCCGAGTCTAATGTCAAGTTGAGTCAACCCAAGCCAAAGGTCGAACTAAGTTGGTTCTGGGTAAAGGTCAAGCCAAGGCACCTAGACTGAAGGTTGAAATCGATCGACCCTAGTTGAAGGTCGAAACGAGTCAACTGAGCCTAAAGGTTAGGCCTAGTTGGTCCAAGTTGAATCTTCTTGAATTGATCTAGACCGAAAGATAAATTGTCCCATATATAAGGTTGAGCTAACTCAACCCAGGATCAAGGATAATGTTGAGTTTGCCTTAAAATAGAAATGAAATTATTTTATCCAAACAAGAAAATTGAAATCTAAAATATTTTAATTACTTCATCCAAACAAATTATTTAAAAAATAAAAAAATTCAATTGTATGTAATTCAAATACTATATATTTCAATTTTTTAAAATTGGTAAAATATTTCTTCAAACACAATGTTATTCTAAAGGAAAAGATATAAGCAATAATAGGTATAAATAATTCCATTTCTTGGATTTGTAACATTGTCATAGTCCTAATAAGAACAAAAGCTTATCGAATATACTTAACTTATGTTCACATCTCGGTTTTACCCTTCAATTGCCACCTTGACCCTTGTAAAGTCCTTGTAATCAATATCATTTTACCACTTGTATTCATAGCCAAAAAACTCTATGAAAAGTAGCCAAACCCGTTTTTAGAAAACTTTCTATTCCATGCGAAGTTTGCAATTTGAAACATGCTAAAGTGCCATAAAAAACAAGTACACAGCGACCTTTCTACACTTTATATGTTCTGCTTCCTTAAGTTGTGAAGAGACAAGAACCGAACCACAGTAAAACATAACTGATCCCAAAAAGCCGAACAAGCAGAAACTATAGTATGCATAAGTCAAGAACAAGGGAGAAAGAAGGAGCAGGCAAAATAATCAAACAAACAACGGAAAAGACAAACATATAAAATGGTAAACGAACAGCACTTACTACGAAGAGGTTTGAGGAAATTTGAAAGAGATGTGTTGGCTTTGTTTAAGTCTTCACTGAGGGATAAACAACACAAGCCAACCACCTCTCTGATAAAAGATAGAGAATTTCCACGGAGTTTTCTGGAACAGGTATGCTTCTATCTTTCTCCTCTTGGCAATTTCTTTTATTTAATTAGGCCTATATATGATTACAAAAATGGAAGGGTTCCCTGGTCTTTAACTTTTGATACGGTTCTGATTTATTTTTCAGATACAAGCTTGAAATTCTTTCTCTATATTACAGAAGCTTCTCTTCAAGCTTTATGTTTTTAATGCAGCATCTACCCCTTAGGAGTAGAACCTCATAAATTGCAAAAGCATGAAAGCTCAATGGCAAGACAAACTCAATGTCCTTTTTCTCCCATATCCAACACCTGGCCATATGATCCCAATGGTAGACACAGCCAGACTATTTTCTAAGCATGGTGCTAGCGTTACCATTATCGCTACCCAAAGCAATGCTTTAACATTCCAAAAGGCCATTGAAGGTGACTTCAGTTGTGGATACGACATCAGAACTCAAGTGATTCCATTCCCTGCGGACCATGTTGGTCTCCCTGATGGGGTTGAAAACATTAGAGATAGCACTACCCCAGAAACATTGGGTCAAATCAGTCATGGAATATCAATGCTTAAAGACCAAATTGAGCTTCTGTTTCAAGACCTGCAACCAGATTGTATTGTAACTGATATTTGCTATCCTTGGACAGTGGAGTCTGCTACAAAACTAGGCATTCCAAGGCTTTTCTTTTACAGTTCAAGCTACTTCTCCAACTGTGTTAGCCATTCTATCAGGAAACATAGACCTCATGAAAACTTAGTCTCTGATGCCCACAAGTTTACAGTTCCTGGTTTACCTCAAAGAATAGAGATGACGCCATCGCAGGTAGCGGAATGGGAAAGAACTAAGAACGAAACCACAGGCTATTTTGATGCTATGTTTGAATCAGAGGCTAAAAGCTATGGAGCACTGTATAATAGTTTTCATGAACTTGAAAGCGTTTATGAGCAACTTCATCAGAGTGCACTGGGGATCAAATCTTGGACAATTGGACCAGTTTCTTCGTGGGTTAACAAAGATGATGAACAAAAGGCTAATAGAGGACACAAGGAGGACCTTGAAGAAGAGCCACAATGGCTAAATTGGCTTAACTCTAAGCAAAACGAGTCTGTACTTTATGTATGTTTTGGAAGCCTCGTCTGGCTCCCTCATGCTCAACTTGTTGAACTGGCTCATGCGCTTGAGCATTCTGGTCATAGTTTCATTTGGGTCATCAGGAAAAAGGATGGAAATGAGAATGAAGACAGTTTCCTACAAGAGTTTGAGAAGAAGATGAAAGAAAACAAGAAAGGTTTTATCATATGGAACTGGACACCACAGCTGCTGATATTAGACCACCCTGCCATAGGAGGAATGGTAACTCACTGTGGTTGGAATTCCATTCTTGAAAGTGTGAGTGCTGGATTGCCAATGATCACCTGGCCAATCTTTGCTGAGCAATCCTACAATGAGAAGTTGGTAGTTGATATCTTGAAGATTGGACTCCCAGTGGGAGTGAACGAAAGCACGTTTTGGATGAACTTGGGTGATGAGGCAATGGTGAGAAGGGAAGATATAGTGAAGGTTGTGGTGCTTTTGATGGGAAGTAGCCAAGTGAGCAAAGAAATGAGGAAGAGAGCAAGAAAACTTAGTGATGCTGCTAAGAGGACTATAGAGGAGGGTGGACACTCTTACAACAACTTGACTCAGTTGATAGATGAGCTTAAATCATTGAAGATATCTAAAACTTGCAGAAGCACGGTAGATAATTGAAATGGAGCATTAATGTAGTGCTTCTAGGAGGTGATTTTATAATGCCTTTTGCTATTATAACAAGATGAACAACTTCATGTACTTCTGAAACTGTTTTACATGGATATAGATTGCTACTTGTGTCACCGTTTCAGTATAATATTTTAGTTTTTCCTATGTCATGTCATTTGCTTGTTTGAACATTTTGGATATGGAAAAATGAAACGAAAAACAAGAGAACAATGACTTACAACTTAACTAAGAGATTGGTAAATTTCCCCGCAGGAAAAAAAAGGGAGGAAATATTTTTGTGAGGACTAATATACCAACTATTTGCAAGTTTCTACGTATCGAAGTGGAGGGATTGACATAAGTGGAATGTAAATAACAGTTCCAGTTTACTTTTCTAACATGACTTATTATGCTTCAATCACATGGTTTGTAAGCTTTGCGACAACTAATTTAGTGTCATTACATAATTCTTCTAACTTGCTCTAAATTTCTTAGCAAAATTACAAGAGTTCTGATCTTGAGTTTTTTCTTTTACTAGAACAGAGTTTGGAGAAAGATAAAGAGCCTATTCGTAATTGAATTCAAATTATTATGAAAACAGGTGTTTCAATACACATCATTACCTAAGCCTATATTTTATGAGGACAAATTTTGTTTCTAAATGAATACACACCATTGTTTGATGCCACTCAATTTGCGAAAATAAGAAATATATCAGCTTTACCTTGATTATGGAGCCAGTCAAGCTTTATTATTAAATATTCATTTATTAATTATACTTACTTTTATAATATAAAAAAAAAATTATATATATATATATATATATATATATATATATATATATATATATATATAATGACAAAACCACCGGCCTATGGTATAATAAGGGGGCAAAAGGTAGGTTGATGGAATATTCACATTTTGGTCCTGTGCTCTGTCGATGATAACTCAGTTTCTTTTGCAACAATACCAAGTTTCCATGTGTTGTTCTTCTAGTGGTTCATATTTTTCAACTACAACGAGTGTTTTTTACTTGTTAGGGAACAAAATAGATGACATTAACAAGTTCTAAGCCAGATTAATCCACCTATTTTTTAACCTGATTATGCAGTTTGATGATCATTTTAACAAAGTTTATGGCCGTCAGTACATAGAAACAGACATTAGCATACTTTTAAGTTTGACACTTTCAACCTAAAATATGGTAGTCTATTTCAAACCTTGTTTTAACCGTTAACGTGTATAAATGTATTTTGTTATTATTTATATCTTTTATGGACAGCTATTAGAAATTCCCAACAATTACTCCTTGTAAATAGGAGCAATTATTCCTTATAAATAAGAACTCTCTTATAATTTCTCCTTTTATTCCATATCTTAGAATATCCCATATTAATATAAATATATGTTATGTCACCTATTTAAGAAAAAAAATCTGCAGAATATAAACAAGCTTTTCTATTGTAGTATGTTCTCTTATGCATTGATAGTTTGACATTAACTACTCCAACAAAAACAAAAGTAGGAGACAAGAAGATACAGTTCAAAAGGCTACAAAAAAAGAAGTTAACCATGAATAAAATGATCTCACTAACCGTTTGTGGCAGAAGCTAACGAAAGAAACATGTCAAGAAGAACGGGGAGACCAAGAACCGGCCAAATGATGTTAATAATTAAATGCAAATGGTTCTTGTTTTAAGTCTAGTGGTCATATAAAAAGAATAGCACTAACTACTTGAAAAATGGCTGTGGAAAGTTGAAAGAGAGGTACAAGCTGTGATTTGTGTTTGGAAGGAGAAGTGTGAGTGGTTTTTTCTAAGCACAGTTTGCAATGAAGACAGAATCCCACCAACTCAATGTAATTTTTCTACCATATCTATCTCCTGGTCATTTGAACCCCATGGTGGATACAGCAAGGCTTTTTGCCAGATATGGTGTTAGTGTTACCATTATCACTACCCATGCTAATGCTTTGACATTCCAAAACGCCATAGACAGTGACTTCAATAGTGGATACCACATCAGAACTCAAGTGGTACCATTCCCAACAGCCCAACTTGGTCTCCCTGATGGTGCTGAAAACCTCAAAGATGGCACTTCCCCAGATATAATTGGTAAAATCTTTTATGGAGTGTCGATGCTCCAAGGTCCATTTGAGCTTCTGTTTCAGGATCTGCAACCAGATTGTCTTGTAACTGATCTGCTGTATCCTTGGACAGTTGAATCAGCTGCAAAACTAGGCATTCCAAGGCTTTACTTTTACAGTGCAAGCCATTTCGCAAGCTGTGCGACTCATTTTATCACAAAGCATAAGCCTCATGAGAGGTTAGTTTCTGCCACCCAGAAGTTCTCAATTCCTGGTCTTCCACATAATATTGAGATGACCAACTTGCAGCTAGAACAATGGGTAAAGACTAAGGATGAATTTTCAGACTTAATGAATGAAGCCTATGAATCACAGATCAGAAGTTATGGAACACTGTGCAACAGTTTTCATGAACTTGAAGGTGATTATGAGCTTCTTTATAAAAGTACAAAGGGGATCAAGTGCTGGAGTGTAGGACCAGTTTCAGCCTGGGCTAACAAGGGGGGTGAGGAAAAGGTCACTAGGGGACACAAGGAGGACTTTGCACAAGATTCAGAGTGGCTACATTGGCTTAACTCTAAGCAAAATGAGTCTGTACTTTATGTAAGTTTTGGGAGCCTCACGAGGCTCCCTCATGCTCAAATTGTTGAAATTGCTCACGGGCTCGAAATTTCTGGCTGTAATTTCATCTGGGTTGCACGAAAAAAAGATGAAAATGACAATGGACACATTTTCCTTCAAGAGTTTGAGGAGAAGATGAAAAGAAGCAAGAAGGGTTATATCATATGGAACTGGGCACCACAGCTGCTGATATTGAACCACCCTGCCATAGGAGGAATAGTGACTCACTGTGGTTGGAATTCGATCCTTGAAAGTGTGAGTGCTGGAGTGCCAATGATCACATGGCCAATGTTTGCAGAGCAATTTTACAACGAGAAGCTGCTAGTTGATGTGTTGAAGATTGGAGTTCCGGTGGGAGCTAAAGAAAACAAGTTCTGGACAAGCCTGGGAGAGGATGCAATGGTGGGAAGGGAAGAGATTGCAAAGGCTGTGGTAGAGTTGATGGGAAAAGAAGAGAGCACAGAAATCAGAAGGAGGGCAAGAGAACTTGCAGGTGCTTCCAAGAAGAGCATAGAGGAGGGTGGATCGTCTTACAACAGCTTGATGCAGCTGTTAGATGAGCTAAAATCACTGAAGGAATCTAAAGCTGCTGAGAAAACAAACACAAAAATTTAGTCTTGAGGAAGGTTTTAAATAAGATTGAATCGCACCAAAATTTTCTTTTTCTGTCAAGCATATTAATCCTGTTCCCAAGGCTTTGCTTAGCCTTTTTACTGAATAGCAAGTAAAATGGAGATAAAGGTATGTTGCCTTTGCAGATACAGAAAGTCATATTTACGGCAGAATATATCTTATTTTTAATATCCTGATATGAATGTCCAACATTACCAAACCTTTTACTAACACACTCTAAGATGCATTGCAAACCTACAGAAGAGATTCAATAGAAGCATCAAATATACTTATACTAGCACAGTACTAAGCCACTACTACAGCTTTGAAGCATAAGAGCAGCTGAAGAACAGATGCTCCATCGTTTCTTTGTTCTGCTGACACTGAGAACGCAAAGAGACTATGATGGTTCCTCTTTTTCTTAACAAATCATCCTAATGTATTAAAGGATTTTGAAGGTGGAATAGCAATATTCGAGATCCTTTTACCCCAAGATTAGTTTGGTAAATAAAAATATTAGGCTTGTTTAACTCTCCATCTAAGGTAAGCTGCCATCTGATGGTGTTCCTTGTCTCAATTACTGAAAGAACAATTTTTATAATATGTTGAGCAGTCTCAGTAGTAACATCAGAAGGAATTTGTCAGTATCCATTAATAAATAAATCTTCAACCTTGGCTTTCTAAAAAAGGTTTTAACTCAGCTAGAATTACCATCAAAACTGTGTTGTCATTCTCTCGTCCTTTGTTTCAGATACATTAAAGAAAGTGTCAACAAACTCTTCATCTATTTATAATATATACCTGAAATGTGTGATTTCAATTATCAGCATACTTTTTACATTCATAATTATATTTCTTATATTTATTATGGTATAATATTTATTACAAAAACAATATATATAATAATATATACGAATTACATGATACTTTTAAAATATTTATATTTAGTTAATATTATTTTCCGTTTAGATGGAGGGAAAATCTACGTTAAAAAAAAAAATCTATCATTTATATACACTAACTTTGCTACTAAAACCAAGTTTTTATATAAAAATTTACTTTTTATACATTATTGTTAACACTAATTCTTTATTATATTTTTACTATTTTTTATAATTTTTTTATTATAATTATTTATTATTTAGATTTATATTTTAATATTTTTAAAGATTAGAATATTGTATAACAATGTCTGAATAATTCAGATATTTAATTAATTTGTTTGTCAAATAAATTCATATTTTAATATTATTTTTATAATAATATTTGATAAAATATACTAACAATTTAATTACACAGCTAAAAAAAGGTTTGTTAAATTAATTTATTTTAATTACACTACAATAAATATATAAAATAAATTAAAAAAATTATCATAAAACTCACAAAAAGTAAATCAAATTAAATTAATTCACTTTTATCTTAATCCGTTTAGGTTACATTCCCTCTACCTGATTGATAACTTTCTTTTTCTTTTAATGGTAGGGATTAAAATTTGGTATGAAAGAACGATACAAATGAGAATGAAATAACAGACTTACGGGATTGGACACAGTATGAAGCACATACAAGAAACTCATGTTGGGTGAGATTGATGTTAGAACCCTGCACCTGTATCATAAACCACAACACAATAGATGATGGTTACAAAACCAAATTAAGTTCATCCACCAAATAAAAATGGTATAAACAGCATTAGAGCTTTGTTAATGTCCAATTATGATGCGGGATTGTGGTAACTGTCAAGTTTTCTTTCGAAATCAAGTAAAGTAATGAAAAATCCCAGCATTCATGTGATAGGTGACTTTCTAACAAAAACACCATAAAAGCACAAATTTGAAAGAACCAACTCTTAAGTTACAATCCATAGCCTCTTTTCCCACCACTTTACTCACAATTCCTTCCCTTTCCAAACACTCCCAACACCTTTTCCCTTCACATGGGTGCCTGAAAAACCCCCACAAATAAACATTAGCTAAACACGGAAAGGTATGCTTATCTTTCTCCTAATAAACATTTTCTCAAACAACTCACCTGCATAATTGTTACCTAATGGGTAACAAACTCTTTGAAATACAACACAGGTTTTACGGTGGATTAATAGCAAATTACTGAAAAACACATCCAAAACAACAACAAAATATTGCCATAACTGAATTCATTTTTAATAGGGTAGAGTTTAGAGTTGGAAATGAAAAAAAAAATATTAAAGGAAAAGTGAGATTGTTTTGATGGAAGGAAAATGAATGGAGAGTGTGAAGAAATTGAATGGTATCATATGTAATGTAAGAAATCCTTTTAGGAAAATATAAGTTAAAATTTAAATCAAAATACAAAATCGCAATAAATAAAAAAGTTATATGAAATAATAAAAATATATTCAAATAATTAAATCAATAAATTGTTAATATTATTTTAATTATTTTATTATAAAATATTATTCTATTTTATTCGTTATTATTTTATTTTTATTTTAATAATTATTTTATTATAATAATAAAATAGAGTTATTAATATTTAATTATTATATATTACATATCAATTTAAAAAATATCTAATAAAATTAATTTTATTCTAACAAAATTAATTATTAAACTGTAAAATAAGTTATTTTATAAAATACTAAAATACGAAATATTTTATTTATTATTTATTTTAATTATTTATTATATTATATTTTAAAGTAAATATTTTATTTTATGTATTTAAACATAATTGATCGTAATCCATTATCTAAATATCATCTGTTAAGAGAAAATGTCAATTGAAAGAAACTATACTTTCTCACTGAAGCTATATAAATAATATTATTATCTTATTCAATGCTTAAGCATTGATTATTATTTAATAAATACTCTTATTTTAATGTTAAGATACATACTCAAATTACTTTTTTATTTAAATATTTTCTACTTCTTTTTTCTTTAAACCTCCACGTGTTATATGCAATGAATTCAAAAACTTCTATAAATTAAAAGACAATTTATTAGTATTTTCATTAATATACATTTTCTACTTTCTATCTTATTTTACATTAAGAACTGAGAGTAATAAAATATAGGTACCTATTGATTATCCCTTACATACAAACATAATATACTTTGTTAAATGTGTGTCTAACTATTCCAATTCTCTCTATTTTTATTAATATATTAAAAACAAAGATTAAAGGTAAAAAAAAATAAATAGAATAATTGTGCATGTAATGAAACTATCTATCTATTTTATTTATTCTCTTCTATTATGCATACGTGAGATAATTATAGTATTCAAAATATTGTAATTTTAAAATATAATTGTGTGTAAATATGAATATAAAATATACATAAAAAATTAAGAAAATTTAAGTGTTATAATATATTATTATTATTTAATAATTAATCATATTTGCAAATAATTTTTTTGGCTTAACATTTATGGAAAATGGAGATAATACATATTTTTATTTATTTTTTTTAGATAAAAAGAATAAAGTAAAATATATTTTGCTTGAGTAAAGATTGAAAATACGATTGTAAGATATTACATGTAATTATAAAAGTCATACCTTTTAATCGCGAAAAAGAAATCATAGTCAACTAAAATAATTTTATTTATCATTGCTATTATCATTACATTGTTATATAGATTATTATTCTTATTTTAATAACAGATATATTTTCATGATGAGAGAGATAATTATTTTACATATATATATATATATATATATATAATATTATATAAAGAGAATTTTTTCTTTTTTTTTTATATTTTAAAATTTTAATTTTACCCTTTAAAATATAATTATTTATGAAATTTTTTAAAATTGATTATTATTTTTACAATTTTTTTATAAAATCGTTTATCTCTATTCTTTCCCTTTTTTTTATTTATCAACTGTTATTTTTTTATATTTTTTGATATATTTCACTTTATTTTTAATAAATATAATTTTATTTTATATATTAACTTAATAAAAATACAATATTTTTAGTAAATATAATTTTATTTTATATATTAATTTAATAAAGTTACAATATCATTACTTACTAATATAATATTACATATTTATAAAATGTGTACAAACAAGTGCGATAATTACACTAGTTAAATATAAAAAAAAATAATAATACCTCGACTATAACATATTTATCATATATGAATAAATCACTAACAAAGTCACCAATTACATAAACCTCTAGATACCTAGAAAGACGACAACAATCTACTTAGAGATATATTTTAATTTTTTTAAGACTAATATTCACCTTTTTATTATTTAAATTAAGTATACTATTGTTCAGTAGGCTCAATAACATATATTTTTTCGTCTTCTTTAACAAATTTTGAATTATGAGACTTTTTCAGGCACCTTGTGATCATTCATTATATTACCTTTTTTGTAACCTTGGGTTAATAACCCAAAATAACAATATTAGTGAAAATATTTATTATTATTATTATATATAATTGAGCTTTCCAAAAATAACAGAATATTTATTTAAGTTTTCTTTTCCTTTCTTCATAAAGATAAAAAAGTTCAAGTCTGATAAATGTATAGGATTATTGTGGGTTTTAATAAAATAGCTTTTAATGAATGGTTTTAATTATGTTTTAAATAAAATAATCACCTATTATGGTCTGTAATATCTTTTGATCAACTTGCTTCTATTATTTTAGAAGCAAGTTGCGTATCATAAAAATACACATGTAATATAATAAAGAAATTTAATTATTTTATATAATAAAAAAAATATAATATATATATATATATATATATATATATATATATATATATATATATATCACTTAAAAAAGTAAATTACTTTCCACCAATACACGGAAGCAAATTCTTACGTAAGAAATACGTATATTGTTCGTACTTGATGAGTATTTTGTTATATTTATACGTTTTAACTTTGCAATCTACCATTCAGCAGTTTAATACATGTTAATTTTGATTATCATGAGACATTTTGGGTATAGTTTTATTTTATCTTGAATGTATGTATATATGGGTCAAGGAGGAAAGGAATCAAAGTGTTTCTAAAGGTTGTTTTCAATTTAATTCACCAATGGCTTTGTTCGTCTTCTTTTTTTCGTCAAACGGTAAAAAATACACTTATTTAATTTGTTACGATAAGATTCTGTTGTTACAAAATTTATTTACATTTTCATATGAAGTGATTGATGACAGGAATAGGATGGCATGAAACGGAATAAATCGGTGACTTTTAGGAGATAGGAAACTGCAAAAAAAAAAATATATATATTATTATTGATATAGTGAAGACAAATGAGAATTCAATACCTTTTAACATCAGAAATTATTAATCTAATTAGTTCTTAATATACAATAAATGAAAGATTAAGATCGAGGATAATTCATTTTAATTGATATCATAAGATGTGTTTTTAATATATTTATTAATTACGCAGAGGTGAAGACAAAATTTGTATTTAAATAAATTTAATTCATGATAAATTATAGTGTATTTAGATGAATAAAAAGTTAAACAATGATATTATAATTTTTATCTTTTATTTTAATCTTTTACTTTTTGATTTAATTCAGTGTGTTTTATTGATTGATGTACTATTTTTTTTTAAATCAATCGCTTATATTAAATAACGTAAAAACTAAAAAATAAAGTAAAAAATAAAAGTAAATTTATAATTTTACTAAAAATTTATATAAAAAAAATAATTTTGCAATGTAATTATCTCCATTGCCACGCTGGCACTCCCAGTCCTGCCATCACCGCAACATTGCTGTGGCAGCTATCATTCCCTTTTTTGTTATACTCTCACTCCTTCAACCGATGGCATCACGCCACGTCATCTTCGCTACTACTAACGCGCGCGTCAGCTCCTACCACTGTGTTCCCCGAAACTTCGATAACTTCCATAACGATTTTACCAACATTGCCACCTTACATAAGCAAACACAAAAACACCAAACTACGCTCTTTTCTTTCACTTCAATTCCTTCGAATCCCAATCTAAAACCAAACACAACATGTCAAATCTCGACGGAAATTCGTCGCCAAAGATACATATTCAGACTCCGCCAGCGGCGCCTTCTGCGCCCAGTGAGAGCCAACGGACGTCGGCCACCAGCGGCTGGGGAATAGCCGGAATCCTGCGGCGGTGGAAGAGGGAGGACTTGATGAAGAGAGCGTCCTTGGCACTGCGAGGGATCGCTCTGTTTTTGTCTCTGATTTCGTTCATTGTCATGGCCAGCAATAAACACGGCGATTGGAGAGATTTCGATAAATATGAAGAGTACAGGTAGAAATCTGACACCCTTCTTTTGGAATTTTGGGTTAAGAACCATGGGTATTGGTCTAAGATTTGTTTGTTTTTTGTTTTTTTAATGTTGATCTGAGAATTGAGATGTGAGATAAAACTATTCGTTGGTCTGAGTTGTTAGGATAGTTGATTGGTTTTGAGACAGATAAATGTTAGAAATATAATGAGTTAAATAAACAAGATGGGTTAGTCTAACCAAAATGACTAGTCTCTCGTGCAGTGAATCAAACCTAGGCTCGAATTTCCACTGATAGAGGTGTTCGCATCTGGTGTGTGAATTGTTATCTTCTAAAGGGAAAAACTGTGAGAAACCAACAAAATAATGAGTTTAATTTTATTTTAACACCAGGGATCAATACCCCTTAAAGAGCATTGAATATGTGAATTAACTGTCAGAATTTGTTCCAACTTGTTCACAACAACTCAAGTAAGGTTGTTTCTGACAAGGATACAGTACATGTGGTTTTTTTTTTTTTTTAATCACACTTTAAATAACTTTTATATAAAATGTGTAATCTTTATCATGACAATTATAATTGATTGAATCATCATACAAAACTTCAGTTTGAGATATATAGATAGTGGATTCACGATTGTGATGAAGTTGAATTGTGATTTGGAGAATGACAGGTACTTGCTAGCTATAGCGATTTTGTCTAGTTTGTACACTGGAGGCCAAGCGTTCCGTCAAATTCGTGAACTTTCCACTGCAAAACAAATGCTTAAGCCAAAAATGGCAGCTATAATTGACTTTGTTGGTGATCAGGTTTGATATCATTTTTCTCTAATTTCATCGATCCAGCTTCTTTTTTTTATCCCATGTCTGGTTCTATGGCTTGTGTTTAAGTTTAAGTTGAATCAAAATTTGTTGCCCCCTTTGAGGCTGAGTGGCTGAGCTGAGAGCTATCACCAGTGTTAAAAGATTGGGTTGGAAACTTGTTACGTCTTTCAGAAGTTACCTCTAAGGAAGTCATGAAAATGAAAGCTTGTCTAGCTTCAAATATTTAGTAATAAATGGAAATGTTTTTATAAGGATGCAGTGACGTTTTAAATGCTTCAATAATGCAATCACATAATGGGAGATTTTTATTGGCCTTAGTTTTGGACAAGTTAATGAGTCCAACTGATGGAACCACCATATAATATTCAGATGATCCATCGGTTCGTAGAGGCTTCATTTTGAATTATTCAGAGCTTTAAAGTATTTTTGTTTATTCAAAATCACAACCTTTATGATTGGCTATGATATGCGAAATATTTGCCTTTGAAGGACTACAAATGTTAATTGCACAACGTTTTTGGTTGCAGATTGCTGCATATCTTTTGATATCATCGGCATCTTCAGCAGTTCCATTGACAAATAGAATGAGGACAGGAGCTGACAATATATTTACAGACGCTTCAGCTGCAGCAATTAGCATGTCTATTTTTGCCTTTTTGTCTCTAGCAGCTTCAGCCCTTATTTCTGGCTACAAACTATCAACTCAACCTTATATCTGAAGGAGGAACTGTGCAAAACTCTCCCTATTATTGTTTCACATTTTCATACTTCTATACAAATCACATTTTTCTGTATAGTAAAGATGAGAAATGGACTCAGACCTCACCTCTCTGGCTCTGTTCACATGTTAAACAGTGAGATCTGATATTGATTCAATATACCAATACATGTAATGTTTAATCTCCTTTCTTGTATTTGAGACTGTTTATTGACCAGTTTGGCCAAAAAAGAAAAACCAATGTGGGGAATGCATTATTCTTGCCTGACTGTGACTCATGCAGTAGAAGTCAGAACTGAAGTTCATTTTGTTTCCATAGCAATAAAAGACTTGACTTCCTAAAATGTTAGAGATTTCAACTGTCAAAATTTATACACTAGTTTACTACAAAAGTCACTAAACATTTCATTATCATCAAAATTTCCATCAAGGATTATGTTTTGTTTTGAGGGCAATAAGGACTTTGAATTGAATGTTTATCAAAATCCTTGAGATGGCTTTGTAAAAATTTATGGAAATCCTGGACCTCCTGATATTCATCAGTCATCACAAATCATTTAATATAAACTAAAAGTAGAGACTGCATATTACAAATTGCCAGCACAAGCATTCTTACGAGATCAATTAATGAAGATTCTTCCAAGAAAACCTTTTTTCCTACAAATACAACAAAAGAATAATAGAATTCATCCGTCAAATCCTATGATAAAGTTCAAAGTTTCTATTGGGAGAAACTTAGCAGACAGGTAGTATAGTAACAACTTACTGTCACTATGGCTGTAGTTCAACTCACTAATCTAAATGAGGTAACCAAGTAAACATTGGGAATTCTTTGTCCATGTTCTGCTGTGTTGAGTAACTAAAATCCTATATGCTATACAATAACATATCCAGGATAATATTACTAAGTAGAGCCAAATTCAGAAGTCCTTTGACAGAAATGACTGAAGGAAGGAGTCATCCTTTCTCTCATCCTTGGCATTTGAGAATGTAGCATGCGAGTACGGTGCATGATCGTTGTATGAACCCATTGATTTGTTTGGACCCGATTGGCCAAAACTACCAGGGTTCTGGAACTTGTCCAGTGCAAAAGATTCTTGATTTCCGGTTGCTGGAAGCCTGGTATTATTGTAGAGAGAATTTTTTAAACCTGATGAGTTAGAATAACAGTTCACTGCAGAGGGTCTTATAGGAGCTGATATGTTGCTGTTCAGAGAATTTTTGTTCATGTTATAACTTGCGCTACCACGTGCAGCAGGCACATCATGGTTGTGTTTCCCTTCATAAGTTGTAATCACAGCTTTGATATCATGTGCAGCTCTCTCAACATGTTTTCTCACTGAACAACCAGGGGCTGTGCATTTGTAATAGCTCCTGCACATGGAATGTGAACAATTTAAGTAATGGTATTGATGCAATGAACTGTAACGCTTAGAATTAGAACCATTGACTAAAGGGTATTTGTTCTCTTCAGTTAATTACCTCGCATTTGGGTTTCCTTTCACTACTTTCTGTCCATATTTCCTCCACCTAAAGCCATCATCAAGTATATCAATTTCGCTTGTGGTTTGAACTACAACTCTAGGCTCTCTCACAGTTCTACTCCCTGCGGCCGAATAGTCATCGTTTTCATTATCTCCTTTCCTGAAACAATACGAATCAGACTTAGTTACATTATATTTCAAACCAAGTAAACTCTGTCTTTTCATTCTAAAGTAGTGAATCAAAATCATTAGACTTTCGTTTATCGATCTTACCATCTTTTGGACTGTGGTCCAAGGTTATCTTCATCTCCCCCAGAATAACTGGTTTGGGATGTTTGTTCAAACTCTTCCTCTCCTACAGAAGCTGAAGAATCTTCCTGCATGGAGAAATGATCCATTTGTGGATTGCTTAGGGTCACCACTGATTGATCAGAAATCCCCGAGTTTGTGCAAGATGAAGAAGGTTGATGAATTGATTGAGAGCTTCCTCTTCTAATAGACTGTGGTTTTGGGTGGTTATGATGGCCCTTGTACACTATTTCAGTGATTTGGCCATCCAAAGACTTCTCAACTTTCTTCTTCACTGAGCAATTTGGATGTGTGCACTTGTAATAACTACGAGGATTTTCACTCCCTTTCACTTGTTTCTGTCCATATTTTCTCCAGTTGAATCCGTCTTCTGATCTCTTTTGTTCTCTAACAGACTGAGATGCATTGGCGTAATCAAAATGACCAGACCCAGGAACTGAATTGCTTTGTAGTTCTGCTTTGCCTGATGCCATTTCTGAGGAAAAGCTCTGAATCGAAGGGTATTCAGATTTTGTTGCTGTCCTCTCAGATGAATAATCGGTTCGCTTTGAAGGTTCATTGAATTTCCATATATCTTGCTTCTTAAGAGGTTCCTGCTGTTCAAGTAAAACAGGTAGTTAGAATACAAATCCAAATACACGACAAGAATAGCATGTTTCAAGTCATCAATAAATCAAACATTGTTTACTGTGATTATGCAGCTTGATTATATCACTACTATGGAGTTTAATGTTTGTCAAAACATAGAAACACACATTGACATACTTTTGGCTTAGACTTTTTCAACTTGGAATATGCTATGCAAGTTCTGGTTTAACCGTTCAAACCGTGTTTATGCCAACAAAAATAAAATAGAGAGACAAGATTAACAAAGAAGAAGAAAACAATACAAAGGACCATTAAAAACAAGTAAACAATGGACTGACCCCACAAGGCGATCCGAGACAAAAGGAAAAACTATGAAGCTAACATTAGAAACTGAGTCCAAATGTCTAAACAAAAAAGAGAATAAATAACAACCAGCCTCCAAGTGTATTTGATGATCAAAGATTAACCAAAAAGACACACAGAAAATAATACTTGTTTAAGTGAAATAGTGACAAAAAGACAACAGTGCTCACCACTTGAAGCATGCCTGAGGAAGATTGGATTTGGGTTTGGAAAGAGAAGTCCGAGAAGTTTTTCTCATCCTCCTTGTGACGTTGTTGTTGTTGTTGTTCTTCTCCTGAACAGTTGAAGGTCTGGGCAGCCAAAGCTTCAGTAGTCGGAGATGCAAAAATCTAAAACCACACACATAACACCAAAGAAAACCCCACAATTAGTGATGAAACCAAACCACAGAAGCTTATTTGCACGAACGAGAAAGCTTGAAACTTACTTTTGGAGAAGGCAGAAACAAAGAAGGGTTGAAGAACTCAGATGGGCTGAAAGCAGAAGAAAAGGCCAAGTAAGAAGAAGGGGAGGCTGGAGAGGGAGAGAAAGGTAGAGAAGGAGGTTGAACAGACTTGAACTTTGGAACATCAAGTCCAAGTTGATGATGATTATATTCAGAAGTTCCCCAGTTACTGTTATGATCACCCATGGTCATGTTACTATAGTATTGTTGTTTGTTACAATTGTTGGAAAGAAGGTTGGTGAAAGATATCCTCTTTGTTGAAGAAAAGGTTGCTAGGTTTTGAGTTTATGTTGGAAAAACAGAAAGTGGTGTGTGGCATGATATAAGGAGAGGAGACAGAAGTGAATAGTGATAATATAGGAGGGAATTGGTGCATAATTTTATGGCAAAGCTTGAAATCACCAGAAAAAAGTCTTGGAAGGTGCTTCTAGGAAGGTGAAGAGATGTTTGACCGTTGAAAACTCAATTGGGTCAAGACTTGTGGGTTTGACTGGGTTGCCTCATAGCCTGCCAGCTACTTGCTACCATTATAACACAATTATTGGATGATTTTGTATCAGAAGAAATTACTATATGGATTAAGATTAAGATTATGATTATGATTATCTTTAATCATTTTTATCTCAAGATTGTTTACAATCATAACCACTTTCTGATCTCAAATATACAGAAAAAAATTCATGTTCAGTAAACTTAAAACAAGAGTAAAGTTTTTAACTTTGAAAGTTAAACAGAATTTTAAGAAAAGGGTTAGTAAATCTGAATAGTTGGGAGAAAAATTTTCAGTCAAATAGGAGACAAAAAGATTTTACATTATTGAGAGAGGGAACGGCGGCCTGTAAAAATAGGATTCTGTTATTGGATTGTGTTGAGGTGTCTGTGATTATGTGGTACCAATGTCAGAAATCTAATGTTATGAAACAACCTCAATATTCAATGTCTATCTTCAATAATTTATTGGACCGTTTTGTTTGAGGAGCTTTAGGTTGTTTTTCACTTCTGAAATTGGTTAAATAGTTATAGACGTTTCTTTTTTATTTGTTTATATGCCTAAAGATTTCTTGTTGGCTTGAGTTACTGAAAGAGATAAGGAAGAATACATCACTTTAATTAATAATAGAAAATATTTGGCTAAAATATTGTAAGTAGTTCAGAATTAAAAAATGATAAAAAAATGTCATTTAATTTATGTTCTTTGATGTATGTTTAAATCATAATTCTATTATTTTAAAGTGTATTTCTGCAATCAAAAGTGGTTCTATGGTGTAGTGGTTAGCACTCTGGACTTTGAATCCAGCGACCTGGGTTCGACTCCCGGTAGGACCTTTTTGTCTTTCATCATTAAAATTTTAATTATTGGGGACCTTTTATGAAAATTCTAACAATCTTACTCAGATTGTAATTTTCTACATCCAAAAGAGTTAGAAATAAACATCGTTCTCTCTTTATTTTATGTCCAATTGAAGATGGATTTCTTTTTGTCCTGGGTTATATTTTTTGCCCTCGTTCACTTTACATGTATATGAGAGTGTAATTAATTTATAATGTAACTCCTGGAGTAACTATTCTTTGATCGGAAATTTTTTAACATGTATTGCCAATTAAAATATTAACAAAAATTTCGGAATTAAATCATATCTATCTCATATGCATACTCATCCAAAATATATTAAAAATATATTTTTTTCCAACTTTATCTTCTAAACTTATAGAAAAATTTGTATGTGTACTAAATATAGTTAAAATAAAGGATAAATTATTGATATTAAAGTTAAATGTCATTTACAATTTAAGTCTCAACTCAAATCATAAATATCTAAGGAGATTTAGATTTTTAATTATTTATTAAAATTGATCAATATATAGATCTATATAGGATATTTTATAAAAAATATCAATCGATATTTTTATAAAATATATGTATTAAGTATGTTTTATCATATATTAATAGTTAACATAACTCAAATCATTTCTTTAGTTTACATTCAGTCTTTTCATGTTAGAATAAGTTTAACTATAGACATGAAAATGTCGCATTTAAACACTCAACAAAGTTAAAATATCTCTATTAAGATAAATATTTTTATTTAATAAATACATTACTACAAGTACTCACACATACAATCCCAAATTTTTAACCTCAATTAATTTCATATACCATGATCACCCTAATGATAATTCTATTAACATTGAGATGAATGTAACAACATTCAATTCCATCACATTTATTATATCAAGCATATTCCTTAATATTTTCTACTAGATATAACATTACTCCCAAATCTAACAATTTTACATTATGTAATAACCTAGAAAATTTACATTTAGTGGAATAATTAAATAACGATTAGTATCCATATATAAATCCCTCATTCCTTCACCAATTCACCATAAAAAACATATCATCCTCCCTCTCAAAATTCTAGCATCTTTAGTGAGATTTAAAGTAGTCATACTCCTTGGATTGTGAAGCATAACAAGGAAGTCTCTTCAAGTTAGGGGGATAACCTTCTTGTGTTGTTATTTTTTTGTTTGTAACTGTGTTTATGCTTGGGTGGATATGATCAGTTGTGCTAAATGATGGTTGTAAGGGGGACGAACTTTCATATGATATTACTTACTTGTAGATTACTATAATTGTGCCTGTGTGAATATTATGATAATGGTGGTCAGAAGGGGGCTAACTTTCTTATGTGCTTGATTGCTTGTTGATATTTATGTTTGTGTGAGTTTGGATATGACAAGTTTATAATTAGTAGTGGTATGGCTAGTTTAATCATAATAATTGTTTGATACATGTTTTATGTTTAATTGGCAATGGTAAAAAAAAGTTAATTGTCTAGTTTCTAGTTTCAATCCATGAGCAATCTCGGTAAAATGATTGTATCATCTTAATTAATTGTTTGGATTAATCTGAAATGTCTTCACATATTTTCTGAGAAATAGATCGTCATTTTGACCACTAGGATTTTTTATCTGATGTATGTAGTTAAAGCAATTTACTTTCATTATTTTAAAGTCGTTAGACGTCACCTAGTTTGTGTTTATGAATTGTCTTGATAAAATGATTACATCATCTTCATTAACCATTGGTTTGATATGAAATTTTTACACATATTTTCTAAGACATGTATTTTAATGTTGACCAGTGTGATTTGGATTTAGAGGTATGTAGTTAAAGTAATTTACTTTATTGATTTGAAGACGTTAGACATCACCTGGTATGTGTCTAGGAACTATACTAGTAAAATGATCATATCATCTTAATTAATCATTTGATTTCGTTGAAATTCTAAAATATTTGGTCGGGGACATACAATTATTCACTTTAACCGTAGGGATCTTAGAATAGGGGTCTGTAGTTATAGTAGTTAGTTGCACACGATTTGCCCTATTAGTGGTTTCACTTTCTTGGTACTTCAATATTGATGAGTATTATCATTTTGATATGTTAATTAATGGTTAGGCACATAT
>Ga0214544_1001714_pt1 | contig 46045 bp, 16 predicted proteins | sample CNSS3metaG_FD_160074 | JGI IMG/M metagenome (GOLD analysis project Ga0214544, IMG submission 160074) | Root nodule microbial communities from cowpea collected in UCLA plant growth center, Los Angeles, California, USA - CNSS3 | ecosystem: Host-associated > Plants > Roots > Nodule | place: USA...
ACACATATTTTTTTTTTATAATATATATATATATATATATATATATATATATATATTATATGTATATATAAGGGTATTTTTGTGAATTAAAGTTCCACGGGTACGGGTATCCACGGGTACGGATACTATGATACCCGTACCTGCCCCGTTAACATGCGGGTATCAAAAATAGCCATAACCGCGGGTAGCAAGTATCCATTTTTAATATTTGTTTCCTACCCGTTGTGGATTTTATCCAAAGATATCTGCGAGTACGAATTTTTTTGACATCCCTAGTACCGTGGCATGAATTTGATCACATTCTTATTACATTTTTAGAAGAAAAAAAATCTGTTTCAAGATAAATTGCCTTGTTACACGTTATACACCACCAATCCTCATCCACAATATGTTTAGTTGCCAAGGCTACGAATGTTGTTATCTGTTAAGGAACCCAAAAATTACAGGTCAATCATATATAAATATTGAGAAAGTGGACAAAAAAACTAAAGGTATTATTACCTCACTGCTATCCTTTAGACATTGTATTGTAGTTCTTTGTCTGTTATTGAGAAAATCCACCTGTTATCATCTCTATTTAGGTTAAAATATCTTTTTGGTCCCAATTTTCGTCAAGTTTTTTCAAATAAGTCCTAATTTTGGTTTTGTGTTCAAATAGGTCCAAATTTTTGTCAATTTTGTTCAATTTGGTCCTTTTTTGCTAACACCGTTTAAATCATTAACGACAATGAACAGTGACTGCCACATGTCACTTCGTGGGTTTTCTTATTTTTTTTTTTTGAATTTCTTTTAATTTTTTTAAATGTACATGTGTCAACCCAATAGTGTGCCACGTGTCACTTCGTGGTTTTTTAAAAAAAAATTGAATTTTTTTAAAATTTTTTTAAATGTCCACGTGTCAACCTAGTAGGGTGTCACGTGTCAAACTCAATGTTCTATATTCAATTTGGTCCCTATATTTGTTATTTTTGTTCAGTTTAGTTCCAATTTTTGTTAACATTAACCAATTTGCTCCTTATTAACCATTGAAAGCAAAAATGGCCATTGATTATTGATCTCTATTACTCTTACGTCGTCATACCTTTATATAAACTTGAAAAACTACGTTATTAAATTAAGCTTTCAATGCTTCAGAAAAATATTAAATAACCGTCATGATAACTAATTGCACCTAGGTCCACAAAGACAAATGGTTATAAATAGGAATGACTAAAATATTAAATAACCGTCATGAAAACTTTCAATTGTTTTATTTTGTTTTTTAAGAGAAAAAAACTTTTTATTTCTATTCTCATTTTTCATATGTTCTCTTCTATTATTGAAAAATAAAAAGGAAGTAACTTTGTTTTTGTGCTTTAAATTTTTCATATATTGTTCTCGTCTTCCACTCTTACATGTTTTCTTTTGTTTTTGAAAGAAGGAAGTCTCATTATTTTTATTCTCATTTTTCATCTATTCTCGTCCATTCTTGAAGAAAAAAAATGTAACTCTTTTCCATTTTTGTTTAGTGTATGCTAAATTATTTCTTAGTCTTAATTAAAAAAAAAGATATATTCATGAAACACAAAAGAATATATTCATTTTTTAAAAGTGAGAAAAGAGAAGCTACTTGTGAACATGAAAACATGACAAATTCAAGTTCTTCACATATTTTGAATCATGGTACTAATAAATTCGTTTAAATATGTGTGATAGTTATCATCATATTAAATTATGTATTCCCTTTTTATTATATTTGTAACAGTAATTAAATATATAAATTTTAACAATATTATTTTGGCTCTCCAAAATAGGTTCAAAATCCACCACTGTTTGTAGATAGAAAATAAGCCAAACAATTGAGAGAAAAAATGTGAACTCATAAAAACAAAAAAAAAAATACAAAAATATATTTTTATATATATATATATATATATATATATATATATATATATATATATATATATATCTTTTGTTTTTTTATGGCATACCCCTAGCATGGCCAAGCACTTTCATGAAGAGATAGAGTCATCTTTGCAAGGTGAAGCAAAGCTCTTTTCTTTTAAGCCACAATGGAGTATCTTTAGTAGATTAGGAATATTTAGGCCTTGTATGAAGGGCCAAGTAGTGTAGGTTTCTTTTAGGCCTTGTATTAAGGGTCAAGTAGTGTATGGTTTTAAAAAAATATTATTTAAGTAGGGAGGATCATATGCGCCTAGCTTAAGCAAATCTTTGATGTTTAGTTATGTTAATTTAGCTAGCTTAAAAAGGGTGTACCACACATGCCACATGGCAAGCCCTTAATTGATAGTTCTCTTACAAAGGTAGTGGTCATGTGTAATTGTCTTGTAGGAGAGACTTTTCATAAAGTAGCTTTCCACATGGCAACACATGAGTGGTTCGGTTTGTGAGAGTGAGGATTGCTACATGTCAAGCTCTCCTTCACCCCTTAATGGAGAGTTCTCTTACAAAGGTAGCGGTCATGTGTCATTGTCCTATAGGAGAGGCTTTTCATAAAGTAGTGTTCCACATGACAACATATGAGTGATTCGTTTTTTTGAGAGTGAGGATTGCAACATGTCAAGCTCTCATTGACCAAGATAGCATTTTTAGGGTTTTGGTGCATGTTAGCATTTTAGGGTTTGTACCATTTCGGAGACACCTTACTCTATAAATAAAGGTGTCCCCATGTATTTCTCACTTTGAGAATGATAATGTTATGCTGCCATAATTATTTTTGAGTCATACTTCTTCTATTATTCACTTGCTAGAGCATCCCAAGAGACCCCTCTAGCACCCATTTCTCTAGAGTTTACCTAAACTCTCTTAGAGCTCCACAAATAACCTTATCACACCATTAAATCACCAAAACCAAGAGTCATTTTCTCTTACCAAGCTTTCGCAAATCCATCATCCACTATAGTCACCATTTCAAGCTTTGACTCAACCTAGCTTGAGGAAGAGGCTACCATATATATATATATATATATATGTGTGTCTGTGTCTGTGTGTGTGTGTATACATACATATATATCTACATACATACATATATATATATATATATATATATATATATATATATATATATATATATATATATATATATGGTTTAGATTATCTAATAAATTGTAGATATTTTTAGTAACTTAAATGGAAACGAGATGAGGACAACAATTGGTATTGGGGATGAGTATGGAAACGAGGACATGATAGATATGTATATACTCATCCTCATTCCTATATCCAATTTAAAAAATTAGATATTACCTATATTCATACTTATACCCAGTTAGTGCGAGAATTTCCTATCAAAATGGGGAAGGGTTCAGATAAGATTCATCGGGACAAGTTTATTTATCATCTCTAGTTATAAAGTACATAAGAGTGTTAGTTAAGAATTAGAAAATATCTAAGGAGGCATAGTATTTTCATACATTTTTTATATATATATATATATATATATATATATATATATATATATATATATATAAAGTTTTCATGACCAAAAATATATCTCTATAATGTGAACACAACAATTATCAATAGCAAACTTCTTAAGTCTTTGTAAAATGACATATATTTTAGATAATCATGGGAGTGTACTGAATATTGAAATACAAAATAGGAATATATTTTTTAAACTAAATATTGATGATGATTCTAGGCACGTATTTTTGAAACTAAATATTGATGATTATCATGTTAGCACATTGAGATATGCAAATATTTAATGAGTTAAAAATTTCAAAATAAAAAGTTGAAATATGCAAATTTTGATTTAGTAAAACTATAATTTTTCTTTATGCCATAAAAATATAATAAATATTTCGTTTTCATACAATTCTAATTCAGAAGTCTAAATAAGTTTTATGTCTAAAAATGTACTTTTACATAAATCTATAATATATAAACTTATAATTATAAATAACAATAAATTATATAAATAACAGTAAATATATGTTGGACCTAACCTAACAAAGGGTACCATGTAATATTAATTTGTTTTGCAGGTCATAAAACATGAAAAGAAAGACTTATGATACCTAGATAGTAGTTGCTCAAGACACATGGTAAGTGACAAGTCCAACTTTGCACAGTTGGAGCCAAAGGATGAAGGCTCTATGACTTATGGTGATAACAACAAAGGAATGATAGTTGGAAATGGAGTCATAAGCAATGGAGTCTCATTCAACATCAGAAACATTTTTTTTATCAGCAAAGAATGAAATTAAATTAAAGAGAGCACTTGAGGGGTGCTCTAACTCTTATACAAAAAATCAACCCTATACAAGTTGATGCTCTAGTTAGCACCATAGATCACCAAAGCCAAAATAGAGACTACCTACAAAACTAGGTCACCGTTAATCAATTCTCTAGTATCAGACAAAGTAGTGAACAATATATGCAGAGCACCAATAGGGACGAAAAGAAAATATCCCTCTCTTTGCACCTAACAGCTCCTGCAAAATAACAAAAGCCACATTCTAAATAGTTATCCTAATATTCCTACTTCACTGGCAATGGCTACAAGTTGTAATTAAACAATATGCATAAATCACTTCGTCTCTACTGTGAATACAAGTTTTTTTATGTGAGTATCTATCAGTTATACCAACCTCTAGCCCCTCAACCACTACTTCTCCCATCCCTCCCATGCATAGATTGCCATCCATGTATTACAGAACACAGTATACAAAATGGAATCGAGAGTAAAGAGCCCGTTGTGTGCATTATGGGATTACAATGGTGTAAGCCTTCATGAATAGTGCCCCAGTTTACCCAGCTGTTTAGGTTTGCAGTAGTGTGCAGCAACCTCTGCCTTCCTAAAAATTATCTTTTCCTATCTTTAGCCTTGGCTGCTATCCTTGTGTTATCTTTGTATATAAATGTTGCCCCTTATGCACTGCCTAGTGGTATATAGATTGTAATATGTTATGCCTCTCCATTTCTCCATAAATCATCATCACCAAGGTCTTTATTTTGTTGAGATAGAATTTTGATACTAAGCACCCCAACATTCATACCTGCATAAGAGCATAACCACTCTAGACTAAAGAGTCTGCGAAAAGGTTAGATATTTCCAAAACTATATATATGATTTTCATAAACCTACTCTATAATAGTCACAACCTTGTTTATGTTTGCTATTGTACACCTTTTATGGTCCTCTCACCTAAGGTACTAGCCTTTGGCTCGTCTCGTCTATATTACTTTAGCAACGTTCATATACATTGGACATGACATAAGCACCAATCAGAGTATGAAAAATTCATGTGAGCTTTTACATTTTAGCCACACCCATACTCTTAATTGAGCCGTGCAAAAGATCTCTTTAGCATCAACCTTTGCATTTCTAAACATTACATCATTCCTATGCTTCCATAGGCCCCAAATTAAAGCTATCCAAACCCCGCACCAAATCATGTTCTCTTTGTGGTTAAGTTCCACACTTTTAGCGCCACTTTACACATAAAGAATAAATGTCTAATTGTTTCCTCCTTCTCACCACACATAAGGCACATGTCATTTTCAAGTATTATTCCCCTACATTTTAGGTTATCCTTTGTGGTCAAACTCTACCATAACTCACCAGGCACAAACTTGTGTAGAGGGGGTAGCTTTAACCTGTCACAATTTCTTGAACATATATTCATAATCAGTACTCCAATTATCCTCCAATTTTTTATATGCAGATTTCACCGTATACTTTTTATCCTATTCGTGTACCATACCCATGTATCCTATTTTTTCTTGTCTAATGAGATCCTTCCAATTTCTGACAAAAAAGTCATTACTTGTGGTTTTTCCCATTCAAACCATTCTCTCCTACAAATTAGTTCTCATCCCCAATTATTATCCTTCCACTTTCCATAGTCAACCAATGTTCCCTGTTTTATATTTGTATTTGAGTATAATCTAGGGTACACCTCCTTGAGTGGCCTATTTGCAATCCAAACATCTTCCCAAAACTTTATCCTATTACCTGAACCAACTCTCCATATGACACTCTCCTCAAACCATGTATTCCCCTCCCTTAATCCACATGCTTGACGTAAATCAGTCCACCAATAAGACTCTACTCTCCCACTCTTCATTTCCTCTAAGCTTCTCCACGATCCATATTTGGATTCCACAATGTTCTTCCATAATCCTTGGCTTTCTTGTACTAATCTCCACTTCCACTTAGTTAACAATACTATATTGAACAATTTTATATCTTTGATCCCAAGTCCCCCCATATCCTTAGGTTTACATAGAGATGTCCATTTCAGCTAGGCCATTTTTCTTCCCTCTAAACCCTAGCCCCATAGGAACTTTCTTTGGGTCTTCATGATTTCCTCACAAACACAAGTTAAGGCCTTAAAGAGTGACATATAGTAAAGTGGTAAGTTGTGAGGACGAATTTAAGTAAACAAACTCTGCCTGCAAATGACAAAGCTTTTCCTTTCCACTTAGTTAGTTTATTCTTAATCTTATTCACTATTGGTAGCCAAAACTTCTTTTTTCTGGGGTTTCCTCCCATAGTCAGCCCTAAACATTTGAATGGAATGCTCATTAGTTCACAATTTTGGATCATAGAAAACCTTTTTATATTCTCCTCATTAGAAACATGCTTCTAGTTGAAGGATTGAAGCACAACTTGATAAGTATAAGCCAACTTTGTGACAAGGGTTATAAAGTAGTAATTGAACCTAGTCAGTTTCTCATCTTTGATGCATGTGGTAGCATAGTGTTGGTTGGTAAAAGAGTCAATAATATTTACTTGCTTAATCTACATCATGCATCAAATAACATAAAATACCTTTTTACAAAAGATGATACATGGTTATGACATAGAAGGCTTTGTCACATTTATATACATCAATTGAATAGAAAACAACTGGATGAAGGTTTGTCAAACCTCCTCAAGTTTGAGAAGGATAGAATATGTGAAGCATGTCATCAATAATGTTTTTAGGGTTTAAATATTCATCAATAATGTTTCATCTATAATTTCTAATTTTATTGTAGTATTGTAAATTGAAAGTCATTTTGACATTTTTATTATCATATTTTATAACAATAATATCTCTAAGTAAAGAATTAAGACTTCATCGATAAAATTTATTTATTTTTTCTAGCACACGACTCTAACATTTTTGTTTTTACCGTGCAAATACTATATAGCATGATTAAAAAGCAAGAATACACATCTCAATTAATTTGGGAAATTCTTGATATGGATTTAGGATTTTTGATCAAATGTTAAAAAGTCATATCAAAATTAACATTTCTCAATCAATCAAATGACAAATGAAATAAAATGTATAATTTTAAAAACTACGAAGCTAAGATATCATAATTAAAAAAACAAAAATGAAAGTTACGAATGGGATGTTATAAAATGATAAAAGTACAAGTACTCCACCTGAAAACACAACCCAGAGCAAAGCATGAATACTACCTTTCAAGTTTATTCATCATTGCTGTATATTAATATATCAATCAGGATAAGAAAGGCATAAACATATTGAGAATCAAACTCTTCGTTCTTCTTAACTGTTCCAATCATAGCAATTAAGATTAGCAGCAAAATACATACATGGTCCTTCTTCTTTCACAATCCAACTGCAAAAATCACAAATGTCTTGATCCCTTGCTGCTTTATAAATAACAAACTTGTGAGAGGCACCTTTCCATGCAAAGGAACAATGGAACAATGTTCTTTCAAAAACGTTAATTCCAAATCTCCACCGAAAAGTTCCATTGTAAGGAAGACGTTGAACACCAAGATCATTGTCTGCAGATTTGCAACGAAAGAACAGATCTTGATGTCCTTCTAAACCATTTTTGACACTGACAGTTGTTTTACTTCCGAAAGGAAAGCTGGTTGAAGGTTGCATAAGCAGCCAAAATAAGAAAACATTTCTAACAATTACAAAAATTGCACTTTCTCCCATATTCATACCCTAATGCTGTGTTTATATCAGCGATTCAGTGTTGAAATAGAAAAGAGAGAAAGAAAGGAAAGACACTGTTCACATTTAGATACGTATAGGTTTGAGTGGAAAGAGTGTGAGAAAAAAGATGACGGGGAGGAGGTGTCCTCTGGCTGAGATGAGGAAATGAGGATGAGTAAGAGTTCTTTTTAAATGTAAATTAATCTCTAATCTTAATAATTTAGACACTAATGTTTTAATAATTAAAACATATTAAAGATGAATTTAAGTTTAATTAACTAATCAATTATAATCTTTTAAAAACTATTTAGATACTTATTAATGCATTTTAGTTTATAATGTTTTGTATCTAAATTAGTAATTATATTAATTATTTTTCATTTCTAAAATTAATGTTTATTTAATATATTTTTTTAATTTAAATACATTACACCATGATAAAGTGCTGTTACTTGATTAAAAACTATTTTAAAAGAAAAAGTTAATGAAAAGTAATTAATGATCTTATTATTCTTAACTCAAATCACCAGCAGTATACAGCTTAAAGAGTAGGTTACGAAATGATGTTTTAGTGCTTCATATAAAATATTAAAATCAGTTAGTTATGAAATGATGTTTAATGAAAATAAATGTGTATGTCTGTTTACTCTTTCTACCCCAATAAAAAATAATAAAATTATTTTTTATTATAATTACGAAGTTAAATATAAATAATTTTTATAATTTAATTGTGAATAGTTTTTATTTATTTTATAGATAATATTTTATAATTACAAAAAACATTAAGATTAAAAAAGCAGTTAAATTGAAAAAAAAAATGTTAATTTTAAAGAAACAGTAAAATTAACAAAATACTTCTTTTAATTTAAAAATCAATTATTTAAAGAGTAAATTTTGAAAAACACAAAAAGGAATCCTTTTATCTATATTTAGATATAAAGGTCATTCTCATCTTGATGTCCATATTTTTTATTCTCAATTTTATCTTTTAATAAATAATTTTTTTAAAAATTAAAATAATTATTTTACTATTTATACCTTTTGAATAAGCTTTTTTTGTTAGATGTAACTATTTCATTTATTTTTTTTAATTAATCATTTTTAAATAAAAATAAGTATCTCTAATAAAAATTATCTATGAAATAAATAAAAAATATTTATATTTATTTTTAAAATTACAAAAAGTGAACACACATAAATGTGTTTACTTTTCTATGGCAATAAAAATTAATAAAATTATTATTGTTCTTATTATTCTAATTATACAATTAAATATAAATTATTTTTAAAATTTTATTGTAAATAGTTTTTTTTGTAGGTATATTTTTTAATTAAAAAATAGTTATGTTTAAAAATAATTATTTCAAGAAATTTTCATTTAATTGTAAAATTAAAAAAAAAAATTACTTTAATTTAATAAATTTTTATTTAAAAGATAAATTGAAAAAAAAAAGTGGATATGAAAATAAGGAATCTTTTATACGGGTATAAGTAAAGACCGAAAAAAAAATTTATTGGTTTCCAAATATTCATTTATCGCTCACAAAAGAACTATAATATATGTGTATTTCTTATGTAACCTCCTTTGCTTGCTCCTTTTTAAATGAAGTCTTTCACAACGAAATTGTTTTTTTTTTTTTCGTTAATTTTAAAATAATATAATTTTGTTAATTACGTTCTTAAGTTAATTAATACATTGGAGACAAAAATTAGTTATGATAGCAAAAAGAAAATATAATGACATAAATATAAATTGAAAAAAAAAACTAAAGCGAGAAAAATAAATAACTAACTTAAAATTATATAAAAACAGAAAAAGAAATAATTTTATTGGTCAAGGTGAACTATAAAAGACTAGTATATCTACGATAATAACATTTTAATAAAAAAAAATTATTTCAATTGACTTTGCTAAATTTTTAAAATAATATTATCCATTTACTAAATTTACTTTCATTATTATTAAATTTTAGAATTATTATTCACCAATAGAAAATCCATACGTTTATAACATTTCGTCGTGATACTTGATTTTTAATTCCATAAAATACCTTTAAATAATGTTGTTAGAGTGTTCAAAACTGATTAGAAAAAAAATTGATTGATGCTAAAAACGTAAAAAAAAAAATGATTTTTTTTTATTTCCTTTTAAATCCGAACAGCTTAGTTTGGTTTACTATTTAGATTTTTACTATGATGCCATAGATAAGATACGTGTATCGAATACGACATATATATGATACGTCGATACATTTATTTTGAAAATAATAGAATACGACACGTAATAAATACATGATATATGAATATTAAAAAGTATACAATAATTCTTAAAAACATAATAAATATATGATTGTTATTATGTGAATCCAAATTAAAACTATATTACTAAAGTTGTCAACATACAAAATATAATTTATTGTCATCATAAAAGTACTATTACAAGAAAATTCTTAAATAATGACCAATTTTAGTAACAAAAAATATGTTAGACCAATTTTCTAATTAGAGACCAATTATTTTGGTAGCTAAAATCATGGTAACTAATGTTAGTGATCAATTATTTTGATAGTCAAAACTTTGATAGTTAATGTTAGTGAACAATTTATAAATAATTTTTGGAACTATTTTAGTTTTTAAATTGGTATTCAACTTGGTCACTATATAGTGACTAATTATTTGTTGTCACAAAAATCGCTCATTATTCAAATATTTTCTTGTAGTTTACTACGATTTTATAAAGTAGAAACTTCATTAATAAGTATCGGTAAAGTATCCTAAAGTATCGGACATGGATACGTGTCGGACACGGATACGTGTCGGACACGAATACGTGACCTAAGTTGAAGTATCAATGCATCATAGGATTTTTACAAGTTACCCACACCAAATTAAATCATAATATATCTATTTTATTATTATTATTATTATTATTAAATCGTATTAGTTTGCTGATATGAATCAAAAATAGAATTGTCAATTTGTATACTCTAGGCCTTAAAGTTCTCTCTCAAAGTAGGTTTGGATCAAAGCCAATGTGATTTTTATCTCACTACAACACTTTAATTAACTCTTTAAAACTACAACAACTTCAGTTTGTGTCAAAGGTCGAGTTGAGTTGTCTTGGCTTGAAGGTCAACCCGAGTCCACTTAGACTAAAGTTCAAGCTAAGTCAAGTCAAATTCAAGGTTCGAGCCAAGCCAGGACGAAGGTCATCAAATCGGTTAAGCCAAAGGTTGAGATAAGACGATTTGGAGAAAAGTCAAGACGAGCTAACTCGAGCCAAAGCTTAAGACGGTCTATCATAGATCAAAAATCAAGACAAGCAGCTTGTGCCAAGGTAGAGACTAACCGACAATGGTGAATGGTCAAGAAAATAAATACATTGACTGTACCAAGTGTAACATCCCGACCAGATATTACAAATTTAAATAATAAAACAAGTAAATAATAAATAAAATTCATTTAATAAAGTATCATTTCCCAAAAATGCAGAAAATAAAAAACTTTATTTCATCGTCAAATACTCTTAAATCCATACTTTTAGAAATTCAAATAAAATATTCAAATCTGATAATATAAACTTTTACAATTTAAAAAAAAAAACATAATAAAAGTCTAGTAAAAATTCTTCTCCCAAGTCTAGCCTCGCTCCGGCTCTATACCTCACCAGATCCATTTGCAACATCATCTGCTCCCGTGTACCGCGTACACGATTAGCGCCAAACACAAGCAGATAGGGTGAGCTTACAACAACACAAGTACACCAAAGGAATTCCTATCATTTGGTTCCACATCACATGGCCACCACCATGTTATCCATGTTCTACATCTTTTGATGAATACCTACCAACCACAACTGGTAGAGCACGTGTGAGAAACCATGCTACGGACCACACTTTGCAACGCCAGGTGGAATTCCCAATACGAATAACATTAATAACGTCCCAAGACTACCAAACTCGTCAGCTTAATACTGAGGAGGGCAATCTAACACACCACAGCGTGTACACTCAGACTAGCAACACTTGCCAACCCAAGCCACAACTCAAGAGTTCCTCGTGTTCATCCGCCATCACGAGCCACAACTCAAGAGATTTTATTCTGAGCCACAACTCAAGGAATGTCACGTGCTTAACCCCTATCCCGAGCCACAACTCAAGGGATACATTCTGAGCCACAACTCAAGCAACACCAGCAAACCCACCTTCGAGATATCATCAAATCCTTGTAGATCACGCACATCCAAAGTAAGCAAAGTACTTTTGCTTCATCAATATCGCTTGGCGCAGCACACGAGTCGTCAGGCGCACCATGCTTCCAAACCGTCTAGCGAGAGACACGTACCGCTAGGCGCCAAGCGCCTCTGGTGCCTCCGTCTACAGGTGTCGCCTAGCGGGACAACCCTCACTGTCAGGCGCCACACATTCTAGTAGCCATTGTTTTTGTAGCTACCGCTTGACGGCTCCAAACCTTCCGCCAGGCGCTACACTAGTATAGCGAGTTGTACTAGTTGTTAATTGGTCCAGTCATTGTTGGTCCTATACCAAGCACCCTTATCTTTGATCCAGAGTACCACAACACGTTGGAATCATGTCCAAGCTTGATGTCATCCCACATGCACCTCACCCCAATTGATTATCACTAGATTTACACTCGATCAACCTTGACAATGCCGTAAATCTGATTTAATATATGTAACATCCCTAAGGAATATTACTAATTTTTAATAAATAAAATTCCAATAAAATAAATAAATACCGCATTGATTATAACTATTTCCCAAAAATGTGGAAAATTTAAAACCATAATTAGTACCATACATAGTCCGAAAGTACAATATCGTTAAATAGAAATGTTATTAAAATTCATCATAAAAATATTTACATCAAAATCAAAATAATAAAGTTTCTTTCAAATCCCAAGTAGCCCATGCTCTCCGTCTCTAAGCAGCTCCTGGCTCACCTGTCACATCATCTGCTCCCGGATAACAAGTTATCCAATCATCGCCATACACACAGATAGGGTGAGCTATGCACAATAACAATATAAACAAATATATGAATTAAATATGTTTTCCCCAATCCCAAAGATACATAATTAAAATCCTCATACTTTTCAAATCACCCAACCATGACCTCATAGTCCTTCATGAGTCATATGCATGAACTAGGTCTTGGGACTTCCCTGTGCTCCCACAAAACTAACTCATTCGTAGTCCAACCCTATGAGCCTATCCCGCTCATAGTCCTGCCCTACAGACTCCTCGCCTGTAGTATAAACATCCAAGTCTCACACTTGGACCCTGGCACGCACGCAATCACCATACTATGGACTCCTCACCCGATAGTAGCCGACGGGAACATCACAGTTCCTTGCCCATCGTGCGCCCGACACATGCAATCACCATACTAAGGACTCCTCGCTCATTAGTAGCCGACAGGAACTCAACCAGTTCCATGCCCATCATGTGTCCAACCACCGAGCACATCCCAAACCCCTATTGGAGTTAGTCCTTCAAGCCCAGACATCACACCACATGCATATACAATCTAAACTTGGTATAAACAGCCAAAACGCACTCACAAGCACATGTAAAACATAGCAACTCGCATCGACTCGCTTAAGCCAGGAACACTCGCCTAAGCTAAGCCTCTAGCCTCGCTTAGGCTAGTTCACCTCGCCTGAGCGAGCTTAAAACAGTGACCACAGCATGTTATCTCGCTTAGGCGAGATCCCCTCGCCTGGGCGAGTCACACTTTCGCCCAACAATAAACAAACCTCGCTTAGACGAGCAATCGAAAAAACCAACATGATCACACTTCGAGAACTCGCTTAGGCAAACCACTCCCGCCTAGGCGAGAGTGTCAGTCGCTCAAAACTCCAAAGCCTCTCGCCTGAGCGAGAAATCGCGCTCAAACCTCCAAGTTCTCCTTGCGAACTCGCTTAGGCGAGTGCCTCTCGCCTGAGTGAGAGACCATGTCGCTCAAACCCCCTCCTTGGTCCCCTAGGCGAGAACCACAAATCAGAACTCTACGTGGAACTCTACAACTCTCGCTTAGGCGAGATGGACCCGCTTGGGCGAGACTTACAGGGTTTCGAGTCTGTTCACGCACCCACTTCATCAAAATCATACCAAAACATCAACCAATCATTATCAACACAACGTAGAGGCACAAGTACATCAGAATCATGCTTAATAATTGAATCTTTCATCTCATTTGACACCATCTCATTACTTCCCCAAAAGAACTACGTAAAACCCCAAACCACATACATTTACGTGATATATTCCAGACATTGCACAATACCAATAGTACACAAGTACTCAATCACAACTACATATACAACCCCTAAAAGCATACCAAATTCAGACCCCAATTGAGCACACCGCACAGAAATACAACTCAAGTAAAACACACATAATTCAGCATCTCTAACCTGACAGTTTGATTGAAATTGGAAGAAAAATAGGATTTCCTTGGTTTGCCTATGACGTGCCACAAATTCCCTCTTAGTTCAGCCCCTTTTCGCACCCAAACCTCACCTCTCAACCTCAATTTCGTGCTCTCTCTGTAACAGCTCCCCACGATTGCCAAATCCCTTCCTTTTTCTTAAACCTTGGCTTTTATAGGTGCCTTTCAAGTAGGTTTTAAAAATAAAACGGGTTTGGGCTTTTAATTTCTCTTCAATCTTACTTATTTGATAAATTCCCAGCCGGCTTTTAATTTCTCTTCAATCTTACTTATTTGATAAATTCCCAGCCCCCTTGGCTGCCTTAGGTTCCCTACCTTTCCACATTCACTCCAAACCAAGCTTAATAAAAATAAAGGTTAAGTTCTCCCTACCAAGGTTTGAACCCATGACCTTCCACTCATAATGCCAAAGCACAAACACTATGCCAAATCCCATTTGGTTATATACACAATCAACATAAGTTTACAATACCAATCACCTACCCATTCATATTCTCAAAAATCAATAACAAAACAATCACACATATTTGACATATTTAGGACTCGAACCCAAGTCCTCTCACACAATCAAAGTACTCTCAACCACATGAGCTAATACTTTTCCACATCACCATAAACAACAATTAATGCCATAAAGGTGCCTTCTACTCGCATTTATTAATTAATTAATTATTTGATTAATTAATTTTCCCGGGTCTTACAATATATCCTACGTACAACATTTATGCGATTGTCCTTAATTACGTTCTGTTCTGGCCTTTATTATACTTCAATCTTGGTCGTGGAAGATGGCTTGGAGAAGGAGCAAAGCTCACGACCATTGGATGATGTCTTGGAAAAGGAAGAAGCATTCCTAACCTTTAGATGCATTGGATTCGTGAGGTATATGAAGGAGTATTGACTTCCACTTAGTCCACCTTGGACCCTTGATAGCTCATGGCCAAACCTCACATTGGGCTTAGGCAAGCCCAATTTTAGTAATTCAACTACACATTGTTTGACTTATTATTCTAGAAAGCAAGGCCTAAACAATGAGCCAATCTTATTGGTATTTTATTGCTTTTTGATACACCTCATCAAATCTTCACATCTTGTTTGGCCCATGTGAAGAGTGTGAGAAGCGCATGTGGGTTGGGCCATCTTGGATTAAGCTCAATCATTTTGAGCATGTCCCTTGTTATTGGGCCTCTTGATGGATTGGGCTTGAAGGTGTACCTTGACTTGATGTTGGGCTTGTTGGGGTCACATCAAGAATGGTGCCATAATCATCCAATTTCTCTTCATTACATCATAATTTCACAATATTCAATTCCATTTAATCATTTAATGGGTTAAACATCCTTTCCACTGATCAAAAATCGCCCAAAAAGCCCAAAACACTAAAATTGAACCAGATTGGCTCGCGACGCCTGGCGGATGTTCATCACTGCCAAACCATTCAAACAAAAACTCAACAATCTAGGTTGCCGTCATGCGTCACCTAGCGGTTGGGCTCTTACTGCCAGGTGGTTTCTCTTCAGGAACCCAGAATTAAGCAGGAATTGATGTGTCGCCTAGCGGCTGTTATTCATCCGTTAGGCGGTTTTTTGGAAGAAAATTCCAGAAACTTGCAAAATTCAGGAGAAATAGAGACACATGATCAGTTATAGATGCATTACACAATTCATGCAATAATTTAATAACTAAACGCGATAACAACACACCTAACCTGGATTCCTTTGCTTAAAATTGGAGATTTTGAGAGTTCCTCCTCGATCACTATGTCGCCCAGCCCTTTCCCTCAATTTGTCTCCTAATTACACTCAATTATCATAGTGCATTAGCTAAATTGGTTCTCCTCTTACTATGCAACAATAGCAGCCACAAAAGCACTCTCTCTTTCCTTTAATTGGTCACTAAATGTTATCTTAATGTGAAGTAAATGGTGCAAAACGAAAATACCATTAAAACTAAGTTTAATTGTCATTCAATGGTGATTTTCCAGCCCTTTGGCTGCTAGGGTTTTCTTTGCCCTTTCCCATTCATGCCAAAGAGAATTTTGGCAAAAATAAAGTTTAATTTGGTTCTACCAAGGTTTGAACCCATAACCATGCCAATGTCAAATCAATGCACAATCATTCAACCAATTCATGTTTTGTGATAATTCCTACAAATATAGAATTATATTATCACTCATCATGATCTAGCACATTATTAAAAAAATAATAAATTAAACAAGACTTAAATGGCATACATAAGACTTGAACCCAAGCCCTTTCACATAATTAAGTACTTTAAACCATCTAAGCTAGTACTTTTTCATGTCAGAATAACCAACATTAAATGACATAAAGGCTTTCACTACCCGCATTTATTAATTAATTAATTATATAGTTAATTAAATTTAGCGGATCTTACATTTCCCCCACCTTATAAAATTTTCGTCTCAAAAATTGGACTTAGTAGGAAATAGGTGAAGATACGCATTCCTCATGAGATCCTCCATCTCTCACGTCATCTCCTAGGTTGCTTCATCCAAAAGGACCTTCACATTCCAGATCTCCTTCCCTCTGAGTTTCTTGACTTGAGAATTCAAGTTTCTCACTAGTCTAACTCCAATTGACAGATCCTTGCAGACCTGAACATCGTCCTCCTCCAACACATGAGTAGGATCCGCAACGTACTTCCTTAGTTGTGATACATGGAATACATTATGCAGGTTTGCTGGGTGGGGTGGCAAAATAATCTCGTAGGATGTTGGTCCAATCCTCCTCGTGATCTGATACGGATCGATGAGTCGAGGAGTCAACTTCCTCAACTTGAGCGCTCTCCCAATTCCTATTGTCGGTGTAACCCGGAGGAATACATGGTCACCTGCCTCAAACTAAAGCGGCCTCCTCCTCTTATCTGCATAAGATTTCTGCCTACTCTGAGTTGCCTGCATCTGATCCTGTATCACATTGACTTTTTCAGTAGTTTACTGTAAGAATTTTAGACCAAGTACTACTGACTCTCCATCCTACTGCCAGCATAATGGTGTTCTGCATCTTCTACCATACAATGCCTCGTATGGTGTCATCCCAATACTGGAGTGATAACTATTATTATACATGAACTCCACCAATGGCAACATATCACTCCAAGTGCTCAGGTGATCCAACACACAAGTCCTCAACAAGTCCTCCAACGACTGTATGGTTCTCGAATACTAACCATCTTTTTGAGAGTGATAAGCTGAGCTCAATCCCAATTGAGTACCCAAAGATGCCTGCAGCGATTACCAAAACCTCGAGGTGAATCTTGGATCCCGATCTGACACAATACACGCTGGCACTCCATGCAATCTGACCTCCTCTCAAACGTATAACTCTGCTAGTTTTTCCATGGATATCTTCTGATTAATTGGTAGAAAATGAGCACATTTCGTCAGTCAGTCTACAGTGACCCAGATTGAGTCATGCCCCCTCACAAACCTCGGAAGATGTGTAACAAAATCCATGGAAATGTTGTCCCATTTCCATTAAGGAATATCAAGAAGCTCTAACGTACCACCCAACCTTTGATGCTCGATCTTCGCCTTCTAACATACTAAGCACGATGCTACATAATCTACCGCATCCGTCTTCATACCAGTCCACCAGAAAGTCCCTTTTAAGTCTTTATATATCTTAGTCATACCTGGATGTATGCTAAGACGACTCTTATGCCCTTCTTCCAAGAGCATCTTCCTTAGTGTAGACTTCCTAGGCACATAAACCCTCTCTCTGAAACATAGGATGTCATCCTAGCCCATCCTAAAGTCTTTTCCCTTCTTAGTGCCCAACCATCCAATGATCTGCTACACCTCTTGATCATTACCCTATCCCAATCGAATCTCCTCCAAAAACTCATTGGCGATTCTCAACATTCTACACCGAATGTGACCTACACTCGTATTTAGTCCCAAGTTCATATCCTAGAGTTTCACGATTAGTTCCAACTCCTTCATCATCATAGCAGACATGTGAACTCTCTTCCTACTTAGGGCGTCTGCAATGACATTGGCTTTATCAGGATGGTATAACAGTTCAAAGTCGTAGTCTTTTAAATATTCCATCCACCTGCGCTATCTCATGTTCAATTCCTTTTGATCGAATAAGTACTGCAAGCTCTTGTGATCGCTGAAAACCTGAAACTGGGACCCATATAAATAATGCCTCCAAGTCTTGGAGACAATAACTACTACAGCTAGCTCCAAGTCATGCGTCGGGTAATTCTTCTCATGCACTTTCAACTGCCTCGACGCATAGACCACTGGTCTTTTATCTTGCATCAACATACAACCTAATCCCTAATACGAAACATCACAATATACCTCAAAAGTCTTGGTTGTGTTTGGAATGGCTAATATTAATGCGGTTTTCAACCTCCTCTTCATATCTTCAAAGTAGGTTTCGCACTCCTCCGTCCAAGAGAAAAGCTGGTCCTTTCTGGTGAGTTGTGTCAATGGACTCACAATCTTGGAGAACTCCTCGATGAATCATTTGTAGTATCTTGCTAAACCCAAGAAACTTCGTACCTCAGTAATAGTCTGCGACCTCTCCCATTTCACCACCGTCTCGATCTTTGCCGGATCTACTGCAATTCCCTAGGCTTATATTACATGACCCAAGAATTGCACCTCATCCAACCAGAACTCACATTTAGACAACTTCACATACAACTGATGCTCTTTGAGAATTGTCAACACCACTCTCAAATGATTTGCGTGTTCTTCCCGATTCTTAGAATAAATTAGTATGTCGTCAATAAATACTACGACAAACTGATCCAAGTACGACCGGAAGATCCTGTTCATGTAATTCATGAATATGGCAGGAGCATTTGTCACCCCAAACAACATCACCACATACTCGTAGTGTCCATAGCGTGACCTAAAAGTTGTCTTCTATACATCCTCTAGCTTAACTAAGATCTGATGATATCCAGACCTCAAGTAAATCTTAAAGAACAACGTTGCTCCTCTTAACTGATCTAGCAAGTCATCGATCCTCGGCAATGGGTACTTAGTTTTTAGGCTTAATTATCATTTTGGTCCTTTTATTATTTTTTTGTTTCAATTTGGTCCTCTAATTCTTTAAAAGGTTCAATTTGGTCCCTGTCGTTAAGTCAACTTTAACAACAAATGTTAGCTTGACATGTGACACAACCGTGACCTGCCACGTGACACTACATTTGTTTAAATAAAAAAATCTCAAATTGACACGTGTCCCAACCATAAGGTGACATGTGGCAGTTTAATTTTTTTAAAAAAAAATTAAAAATAATTTTAAAAAAATTAAAAAGAATTGAAAATTCCACAAAATGACACGTGGCATGTACGGAGACGATGTTAAAGTTGACTTAACGGCAGGGACCAAATTGAACCTTTTAAAGAATTAGAAGATCAAATTGAACCAAAAAATAATAAGGGGACCAAAATGAACCAACCCAACAAATTAGGGGACCAAAATGATAATTAAGCCTATTTTTTTATGGTCAGCTTGTTCAATTGAAGGTAATCAATGCAAAGTCTCGAGTTGCCGTCATTTTTCTTCACCAATAGTACAAGCGCTCCCCACAGTGATGCACTCGGTCGGATAAACTTATTCTCCAGCAGGTCCTCAATCTGCTTCTTCAACTCGACTAACTCTATCGGCGCCATCCTGTACGATGCCATAAATACTAGGCCAGCTCCAGGGATGAAATCAATACTGAAATTCACATCCCTACTTAGCGGTAGTTCAGGGATTTCATTTAGAAATACATCAACATACTCATCTACCATTGGTATGCTTTTTGATTTGTTCAGTTGTACTCTTCTTTTCTCCTTAAACCAGTATCATAAAGCAAGTAGCTCCAGCTTCTATCTCCTTCATCACCTGGTTAGACGATATCATCTACAGTCCCTTTGTATTTGGGAACACTATTATGTGCCGTCCATAATCGATGACAATGTGGTTGTTAGACAGCCAGTCCATCCCTAGAATCACATCCAAACACTCCATTTCCAAGCATATGAGATTCACCTTGAACCTACGGCCTACCACTTCCATAGGACATCCCACACAAACCGTGTTGGTGGATACCTCGCCAGATGCTGGTGTCATAACTATCAGCTTGCACCCTAGCTCTCGCATTACAAGTCTGAGCCTTCCCACACACTCCTTGGATATGAATGAGTGAGTGACTCCTGAATCAAACAACACCACAACCGTATTATCATAAAGTAAACAATCGTTCTGCACTAGATTACCTAACTAAGTCGTCTCGGTGGTAATCAATGCAAACACACGCCTTGGTGTTTTTGGTCACTCTCCTGTTGTCTTCTTTGTTGGAGCTCCACCAACTGGTTTCTTATTAGGACACTATCGAGCAAAGTGTACAGTCTGCTCACAAATGTAGCACTTGCCAGTACTAGTACCACCACTTGAGCTGCCAGAAGGTTTTGGGCAATCCTCATTAGATGCTCTCCACCACAGTTAAAACACTATAGTTTCCTAGCCGAAGTTTGTGGACGACTATAGGGCTTCTTCTGTTGTCTAGCCTTTGTAGTGGTCCTCTGTGGTCTTCCCACTCTGTTGGGTCACATCTCTAGCTGCTCAATTACCTTGGCTTACTCCACCACGACTAGAATTCTCTGATCTGGAGTGGTACTAAGAATCTACGCAACTCATGTTTCAGCCTATCTTCATAACTTCTGCACCTCCACTCCTCTATGATGGTTGTCGAGTAGAATCTCGCCAGATACTCAAACCTATCAGTGTAGGCCTACATGGTCATAGTTCCCTGCTAAAGTGTAAGGAACTCAACTTTCCGCTCGTGCGTCGTGCTGTCCAGGCAATATTTCTCAAGAATCTCATCATGAAGGTAGTCTAGGTCACTTGTTCCTCACGGGTCTGCATAAGTTATTGCATCCCCACCCACTAATACTCAGCATCCGCCACAAGGAGAAAAGTGACAAACGAAAGCTTTTGCGCCTCCGTTCATTTAATCACTCTGCAAATTTTCTCGCACTCACGTAGCCAGGCATCTGCCTCATCAAGAGTGGCCTTGCCAAAGAATTTGGCTGGCCTATGCCTCATGAAATCTTTCATGGTCACAGGGCTAGTGGGTGCAACTACAACTCTAGGTTGCGCTGCAATCGACTACATCACGTCCACCATTCAGTGAATCGCATGAGCAATGTCATCCGCTCCGATATTATTCCTCCTTTTCCTGTTGGCCATAGCTTTTGCGCGCCACATTTTTCAGCTGTTCAAATCACAGCTTAGTCACGACTATACAATCAAAATTAGCACCAAACACAACAAATAGTTATGCAAGTGTAACACGATAAGCTCACTCCTCATAGACCCCAATTTTTTTTTTAAAACCTTTGCTCTGATAACAAATGTAACATCCCGACCAGATATTACGAATTTAAATAATAAAACAAGTAAATAATAAATAAACTGCATTTAATAAAGTATCATTTCCTAAAAACACAGAAAAATAAAAAACTTTGTTTCATCATCAAATACTCTTAAATCCATACTTAGAGAAATTCAAATAAAATATTCAAATTTGATAATATAAACTTTTACAATTTAAACCAAAACATAATAAAACTCTAGTAAAAATTCTTCTCCCAAGCCTAGCCCCGCTCCAGCTCTGTGTCTCACCAGATCCACCTGCAACATCATTTGCTCCTATGTACCGCGTACACGATCATCGCCAAACACAAGCAGATAGGATGAGCTTACAATAACACAAACATATATAAATACATATAATTACACCAGATAAAACATACAAGTACACCAAAGGAATTCCTATCCTTTGGTTCCACATCACATGGCCACCACCATGTTACTCGTGTTCTACGTCTTTTGATGAATACCTCGAGATGTCTTGCTGCCACACCTACCAGACACAACTAGTAGAGCACGTGCGGGAAACCATGTTACAGACCACACTTCGCAATGCTAGGTGGAGTTCCCAATACGAATAACATTCGTAACGTCCCAAGACTAACAAACTCGTCAGCTTAATACTGAGGAGGGCAATCTAACTGGACCTTCCGTACACGCCACAATGTGCACACTCAAACCAGCAACACTCGCCAACTCAAGCCATAACTCAAGAAATCCTCGTGTTCATCCACCATCCCGAGCCATAACTCAAGAGATGTCATTCCGAGCCACAACTCATGGGATACGTTCTGAGCCACAACTCAAGGAACACCAGTAAACTAACCTTTGAGATATAATCAAAGCCTTGTAGATCACACACATCCAAAGCAAGCAGAGTACTTTTGCTTCATCATTATCACCTGGCGTAGCACACGAGTTGCCAAGCGCACCATGCTTCCAGACCGCCTGGCGGGATACACGTACCGCCAAGCGCCAAGCGCCTCTAGTGCCTCCGTCTGCATGTGTCGCCTAGCGGAACAGCCCTCACCGCCAGGCGTCACACATTCCAGTAGCCAATATATTTTTAGCTATCGCCTACGGTTCCAAACCTTCCGCTAGGCACTACACCAGTATAGCGAGTTGTACTGGTTGTTAACTGGTCCAGTCATGTTTGGTCTTATACCAAGCACTCTTATCCTTGATCCAAAGCACCACAACATGTTGGAATCATGTGCAAGCTTGATGTCATCCCACATGCACCTCAACCCAATTTCTTATCACTAGATTTACACCCGATCAACCTTGACAATGCCATAAATCTGATTTAATATATCCTACATACAACACTTATGTGATTGTCCTTAATTACGTTTTGTTTTGGCCTTTATTATACTTCATGTTCCCAACCTATGCGACATCTCGCCACCATCCCTTACTATGCCACTTACTCATTCATACATAGATACAAACCAATTTACTTAGGAATTTATACTAAGAACAACCATACACTGACATAATGAACCTAGACTCTCACTGCATCATTCTTATGCCTCCAAGTACTACAGTAATCATTGCAATTGCTTACATTTAATTCCTTCATCTCACAACTCACAATTCATACCCAATTAAATCATGCTACTAACTCCCAATGACCATTCTACACTTTAGTCCAATGACCATAATTGGTTTCTGAACTAATTCGACCCCCAACCGAGACCTAGACTTAGAATTGCATCCAAGAGCCACACAACCACTTGCTCTGCGTTGGCACTTGGGGGCACCTAGCCTGCCGCCAGGCGATGCATCAGTTCCGGGAAACCTAGAATGTTGTCATGCACCTGCAAGAACTCCAATTACTCCATTTCATACCAGCCTCTCTAATTTTCCACCCAAATAACTATTTTCATACACTTATGAGTATTATTAATACATCATACTCTTACTACACCAATTCATATGACATTTGCTCACATAATTTAATCAAAACCCAAAATATTCAAATGTTCAACCCGATAACAAGAATGGTGCCATAATCTTCCAATTTCTCTTCCATTTAATCATTTAATGAGTTAAACATCCTTTCCACTGATCAAAAATTGCCCAAAAAGCCCAAAACACTAAAATCGAACCATATTGGCTCGCATCGCCTAGCAGGTGTTCATAACCGCTAGGCCATTAAAATAAAAACCCAGCAACCTGGGTTGTAGTCACACGTCGTCTGGCGGTTGTGATCTTACCGCTAGGCAGTTCCTCTTTAGGAACCCAGAATTAATCAGGAATTAATGTGTTGCCTAGCGGCTGTTCTTCATCCGCCAAGCAGTTTTTGGAAAAAAATTCTAGAAACTTGTGAAATCCAGGAGAAACAGAGACACAAGATCAATTATAGATGCATTACACAATTCATGCAATAATTTAATAACTAAATGTGATAACATCATCCCTAACCTGCATTCCCTTGCTTAAAATTGGAGATTTTGAGAGTTCCTCCTCGATCACTATGTTGTCCAACACTTTCCCTCAATTTGTCTCCCAATTACACTCAATTATCACAGTGCACTAGCTAAATTCGTTCTCCTCTTACTATGCAAGAATGACAGCCACAAAAACATTCTCTTTTTCCCTTAATTGGTCACTAAACGTTGTCTTAATGTGAGGTAAATGGTGCAAAACGAAAATACTATTAAAACTAAGTTTAATTGTCATTAATGGTGATTTTCCAGCCCCTTGGCTGCTAGGGCTTTGTTGGCCCTTTCCCATTCATGCCAAAGAAAATTTTGGTAAAAATAAATTTTAATTTAGTTCTACCAAGGTTTGAACCCATAACCATGCCAATGTCAAATCAATGCACAACCATTCAACCAATTCATGTTTCACAAAAATTGTTATAAATATAGGATTGTATTATCACCGATCATGATCTAGCACATTATTAAAATGATAATAAATTAAATAACATACATAAGACTTGAACCCAAGTCATCTCACACAATTAAGTACTCTCAACCATTTGAGCTAGTACTTTTCCATATCATAACAACCAACATTAAATTCCATAAAGGCTCCCACTACCCGCATTTATTAATTAATTATTTATTTAATTAATTAAATTTAGCGGATCTTACACCAAGGTAGAGACTAATCAAGACAGGCAACATGTGTGAAGGTTGAGACAAGTCAAACTAGTACTAATTGTCAAAACTGACCAATCCAAATTTAAATATCGATAACAGCTAGTCTGGATCAAAGCTCGGGATGGATTAGCCTAGGTCGAATGTTGAGAAAGGTTGGACTAGATCGAAAGACACGACAGACTAGCCAAACTCAATGATAAGGACAAGCCAGGTGAAGGCAAGACTTTTCATCTTTTATATCCAAATATGATTATGTTTTAGTTTTCATTTTATTCCTTCTTATTACACAAATATAAAACCAACAAGTAAGTACTTCTAAGTATATTCAACTAAAAGGTCTCTATAAAAAAATAAAGAGAAACTAAACAAAAGCTAGCTAAGCCAAACATAACAAGTGGTCCAGCATAACTAGCTAATAACCCCTCCTCAAGATTCTAAAAAGATTTGAAATAAAACAAATTGTGCGTATAAACCTCACCTTAAAAGCTAGTTTTGTGGGGTTGAGTTAGGCTTAAAATTCACTTCTTACATGGTATTAGAGCCATTGTTTAAAAAATCATATCCTAGTGAGATTTCTTTGACATTTTGTTCCACCCAGTATTAGGCCGCTAACGGACCATCCCTTTCTAGACCCACGCATGAAATATATATACCTCGGTCTGAGGGGATGTGTTGGACGTCCCACATCGACTAGAGATAAAACAATTTCATAGTATATAAGTGGAGTGCAAACCTTACCTTAAAAGTCGGTTTTGTGTGGTTGAGTTACACTTAAAGTTCATTTCTTACCACGCACGAGTCATGGACTATTATAATTATTTCGTAAAATCAACTAATTCCACCATATTGTGATATCAATTTTATTTATTATATTGAAAATTGAAATTACTACTTCATTACTTTAATAATAATATTTACAACAATATTCTATTTTTATATTATTTTTATATTATTATTATTATTATTATTATTATTATTATTATTATTATTATTATTATTATTATTATTATTATTATTATCAACTCTAACTATAAGTATCATAATTATTATTATTAGCTATAATTATGTCTATTATTATATTACTACTACTATCATTAATAATAATAATAATAATAATAATAATAATAATAATAATAATAATAATAATAATAATAATAATAATAATAATAATAATAATAATAAGAATAAGAATAAGAATAAGAATAAGAATAAGAATAAGAACTATAATTATTATAATAGTTATTTTTATTGTTTATATTATTATGGTTAGATACACATTTTACTTTTACTTACTATGCAGGGATTATGTTTCAATTACTTTCCCTTTTTATTTGTTTTGTTGTTCATTTATCTTTATATTTGAATAATTATTTCAATTCAAAAAAAATAGTTACTAAAATTAGTAAAATAACAAAACTGAAAAATAATTTTTTTATTATAAATAATTATTTAAATTTAAAATATAACAATTAAGAGGATTAAATTTAAAAAGCAAAAATCACACTAAAGATGTTCATCTCTTTATATATGTAGTGTATTTTTTTTTATCACTAAGCGATATTGTTATAGTGTTATTATTATTATTGTTATTATTATTATAGTTAGACACATATTTTACTTTTAGGTTAAAATACCTCTTTGGTCCCAATTTTCGTCAAGTTTTTCTCAAATATGTTCTAATTTTGTTTTTGTGCTCAAATAGGTCATAAGTTTTGTCAATTTTGTTCAATTTGGTCATTTTGTTTGTAACACAGTTTAAATCATTAACAACCATCAACATTGACTACCACGTGTCATTTCATGGTTTTTTTAATTTTTTTTAAATTTTTTAATTTTTATTAGATGTACATGTGTCAACTCAACAACTTGCCACATGTCAGAGTTAATGTTTTATATTCATTTTGGTCCCTATATTTGTTATTTTTGATCAATTTAGTCAGAAATTTTGTTTAAAATTGACCAATTTTACTTTTGTCGAAGATGAGACCAAATTTAATTTTTATATAAAATTTATAATGATGTGAATTTTAATATATTAAATAAAAATATTTAATACAAAATGTGAATTTTAATATAAAAATTAAATTTGGTTTAAATTTGAAGAGATACAAAATTTGTTCATGTTAACAAAGATTAGGACAAAATTGAACAAAAATAACGAATATAGGGACCAAAATGAATATAAAATGTAACACCCCATTTAATTTAATAAACGAAATTAAAGGAAGCGTTACAAAAGGATACATAACAGCGCAGTCCTGGAGTTCAAAACTCAACTCCTTACAATCCAGGGCACACCACGATGCCCAAAAGGAAACTAGATGAAAGTCTAACAAACGAATATAGTAAATAAACATGAAGCAATACATGGGTCGTAGCCCTAAGGAAAAACCATCAAGAAATAAGGTCCGGCCTACGCGAAATATGCGGCGGAGCTATCACCTCCCTATCGTCCACGAGTGTCCCTCGCCTCTGCTCACACCAACAAGTTGATGATCATCGCAAAAGAGAGTACCACACAACAGAACACACAACAAAAATAGTAGTGTAAGCTAGAGTACCAAAGATTTCATCCATACGATCAAATATTTATATATTCACCACACCAACACACATATCACCCAAGCATGTTATGACTTCTCAAGCAATACACTAAGACACGACTCGACTCATCCGGGTACGTATAACCTGGTCGGATTCAGCGGATGCTTGCACTTGTGGTGGATACCTCTGCTCACCCCCGAGCTGCTCACCCCCGAGCTATGTGTTACAAGTGTTACAATGAATCAGTTTTCCCTCACCACAAGGTTAGCCCTTAATGAGTTTCAGGCCTCCTGCTACTCTCACCACAAGAGTCAGTCCGCTCTGGGTGAGACTAACTGACCCCTTAGAGCGTCAGGATACAACCTTACCTTGAATCCTTACCTAGTTATACAGATGGGGCACCACCATAGACACCCACTAACAGGGGCCATGGAATTACGTCCCGACCACTGAAGCGCAACCCTAGAGGTCTCACCTAGAGACTCCAAGGAATTACACACTGACACGGACCAAAAATCATAAATCAACAATAAGAGAACACTAATCATGCTTACAATTTCATACCAACCTCTGAAAATAAATCCTCATTCATATCACATGTTGAATCCATACCACTGGTCATTTCCATCCCATGAGTATATGGCCTCATCTCATATAAATACCATGTCCCTTTTATTCCAACCCACTCATTTATTTCACATGCCAAGTTCCCACAATATCCATCATTCACCACTCATGAATTATATCCCGCATACATAGCAATCCATTATACATATCTCTCATCATATCAATCATACCCAAACAATACCAATCATCCAAAAGCAACTAAGCAACCAAACAACACACTGCCTCGCCCAGCCCCTCGCTCAAGCTGAAGGGTCTCGCTCAAGCGAGACGGTCTCGCTTAGGCGAGTCCCCCTTCGCCTAGGCGAGGGCTCAAAAACAGAAACAGGAAATCAACGCGAGATCTCGCTTAGGCGAGACCCCTCTCGCCTGGGCGAGTTGTTCGCTCGCTCAAAATAATGAGCTGGCTGCTTGGGCGACCTTTGGCGAAAAAGGTTTGGGCGAGCCTCCGCCAGACTTGCTTAGGCGAGTCTGACTTGCCTGGGCGAGATTACCAGTTCTCGCCCTGGTCTCACCTGCAGCAGATGCATCTTTTCCAAACCCACCCATCATACAAGGTATCCCACGCACCACAAACAACGATTTATCCATACAAACATCGAGCAAGCCCAAAAACATATCAAAACACAACTCAAAATCGAAACCCTAACTTCCCGTACCTGGAAAGGGTTACACGAGGCTTCGACACGGGACTACGGAGCACAACAGCTCGAGCGGTGGACTCGTAAACTAGCGGAACCGCAGAACAGTAGGAATATAAAGTTATTTTCGAACCCTAAATGGTGTAATACGAAGAGAAAGCTTTAGGAAGTAAATACAGTAGGTTTAGAATCACTTACGTGGAGTAGAAATCACTACTTGAGCTTTTGGGCGGAGTGGTTTGAGATGGGAAAGCAAACCCTAGCAGAGCTCTAGTGGTACAGTGGAGAGGGAGACGGCTGTGAATCTGAGAATGAATGAAAGTGTAAGCGTTAGGACAACCTAGGTTCAGCTTTAACCTTTGGGCCAGCTCCTTGGCCCATCAAATTTGGGGCAGTCCCTTTCGTAAAAAAAAAGGGTACAAAAGAATAGGGCCTTACATAAAACATTGACTATGACACATGGCACGCTACTAGGTTGACACGTGAAAATTTAAAAAAATTAAAAAAATAAAAGAATTTTAAAAAAAATCAAAAGAACCACAAAGTGACATGTGGTAGTCACTATTTATAGTCGTTAATGATTTAAACGGTGTTAGCAGAAAAGGATTCAATTAAACAAAGTTGACAAAAAATAAGACCTATTTTAGCATAGAAATAAAATTAGGACTGATTTGACAAAAATGGGAACAAAAAAGGTATGGTAACCTTACTTTTATTTTTTAAAATCAATTAACGACAACAACATAATGTGATTTCAATTCTATTTATTATATTTAAAACAAAAATTATTATCGCATCACTTAAATTATTACTTCATTACTTTAATAATAACATTTTTAATAATATAATCTAATTTTTATGACATTTCATTATATAATATTTACGCATGGGTCAATAAAAAAAATTAAAAAAAATGTAATCGTAGGTTTTTTTAGCAATTTGTTTTTACTTGTTTTTAGATTGAAATAATCACAAAATAGAGATCGTTCTCAACTTTTTTTTTCAACACTACTCTTTAAAATACTATTCCAAACTACAGACAAATTCTTGTATTTAAATTAAACCAAAGGAGTACTCAATCACCAACAAATCGATAAATACATGGCCAATTGTTATTACATTTTAATTTTATCCTTTTATATTTTTTATTTAATTAGTCATTTAATAAATTATTAAAGAATGAGTAATTTTTTTATAGTATTGCTTCATATGTAATTTTACCCTTTTATCTTTTCTAATTACTTATCATTTATTAAAAAGAAATTATAAAAAATATTTTAGTTTCTTCTTAAAATAAAATTATTTTAGAAACAATATATATTTATTAATAATACAAACTTTTTATACCGTCATATAAAGAATTGTCTCTCTAAAGAGTTATTTTACTCTTTTATCTATTTGATTTGATTTTAAGTTATTTACGGTAAAAATACAAATATATTCTAATTATATCGTTTAATATCTAATAAATTATTATTTTAGTTATTAAATATTACTATTAATTTCTCAAATTAAATTAATCTCTAAAGCTAAAATTATATCTAAAATTGAAATTCTTTTAGTAATCAATTTAATTCATCATATGTATTCCTAAATTTTATTCTAATAATTAGTTGATTTTAAAATAAATAAATAAATATTCATTTTAATATATGTCTTTAAATATATTTTAACTGTCATTACTTTTTTTCTAACATATTTTCAATATATTTTTCTTTAAATAGTAACTAATATTTTCAATATTTGTTTTTCATTCTCAATATTATTTAAAGTATTATCTATTTTTATGCTATTTTTTCATTTTTAATTTTTTTATTATTATTTCTAAGTATTTAGTCATTTAATAAATTAAGTTTAGAAATATATATTTTACTTTTATGTTTAAAATATTATTATTTAAAAAATAATATATATTTATTCATAATACAAATTATTTACACTGTCATACAAAAACCATTGTTATATAATAATTTTATCTTTCAAAAATTGTTAATAAAAATTATATTTATCTTTTTCATATTAAAATTATTATATAAGAATATTTATCGTTGAATTTTCTTCATTTTTTCTTAAGTAAAAATAAAAATGATATTATTTAATAAATTATGAATTATATAGCCTCGTCTGAGATTTTAACTAATTACATTTTTAACAAAATAAATTAAAAATTATAACTCTCATGAAAAATTTATATTTTTTATAACTTCTAAATTATTATTTTAGATCTTAAATAGAATTATCATTTTCTCAAATTTAAAACTATTATTTTAGCTCTTAAATAGAATTATTACTTTCTCAAATTTAAAATTTTTATATCAATCTCCAAAATGTCAATTACGTATGATGTATAAAGTTGGAATTATTTTGTAAATTTATACGCATTCAAAAAAATTATTTTAAATTTTTTATTTTTAAAACTAATAAATAATTATTTCTTTAATGCGTATCCTTAAACACATTTTAATCATCACTAAAAAAATTTCTAATTCATTTTCAATATATTTATAATTAAAGAATAACTTATAATTAAAATATAAACTTCGTTGTTATATACTATTTTTTTCATTCTTAACTTTATCCTTTTATTTTTTTAATTATTTGATCATTTATTAATTTATTAAAGAATAAATTATATTAAAGTATTAGTTATTTTCTATACTATTTTTTTCATTTTTAATTTTATCCTTTTATGATTTTTAATTATTTGATCATTTAATAAAATTAAATTTAGAAAATATATCTTATTTTTATTTCTCTATTTAAAAAATTAATATATATTTACTAACAATACAAAATATTTATACTTCAATTCAAAAAATTCTCTCCCATATGAATTTTTGTTTATAGCAAAAAATAAATAGTTCTTTTAACGTGTGTCCTTCACACATTTTAACAAGTCTATCAATATACTAAATAGACGAGTATAACAAAAAATATTAGATGACACATTTCATTAATTAATTAAACGAATATAACAAAAATTAGTCAACGGTCTTGCAATACACACTAGTGTAGAAAAGACTTTTGGCATCGGTTGTTTTGGTTATTATACCTCGGTTCAATAACCGAGGCATATTTGCACGAGGTAAAAAGGGGTGGGTTTTTGGCCTTGGTTATCAATCGAGGCATAAACTTCAATATTAGGCCTTGGTTTTAGAGAATCGAGGCATAAAACCATTAATAAAAATAAAAATAAAAAAAACCCAAGAAAGCTTAACAACAATGGTGATGGAAGACGATGCAATATTGGACCCGTTTTGGATAGCTAATCAATCCCACCAAGGCTACCTAGACACCAATGACTGCAAAAAAACTCAAACTTTACAAAAAAAAAGAACCCAAGAACGACATGAACTTAACCAAAAATGCAAGAAAATTTGAAACAAATGCTCACCAAAGTTAGACATTGAGTGGCGGTGTGGCGGAGTTCTACGTTTACACTATGGAGAATGGAGGTTGGGAAGAGCGATGGAGAACGACACAAAGGAGGAGGAGGAGGAGAAGAAGATGAAGAAAAAGAAGAAGAAGAAAAAGAAGAAGAAGAGGAAGAAAGAAAAAAGAAGAAGCGGTGCAACAGCAAAGAAAGGAGGCCTCTGCAACTCTTCGAAATTTAACCCTAGACAAAGTTTTAGGCCTCGGTTATTTAAACAACTGAGGCATAAACCTCTGTGCAAAATAAAATAATAAAAAAATGAGAATTTTTAAATTTTAGCAAACTTATATGTCTCGGTTCTAAAACAACTGAGGCATATAGCATGCATATACCTCGATTCTCTAGCAACCGAGGCATATAAGTTCACAAAAATTTCAAAATTGCCACTACGATTTTGTATGTCTCGGTTTCTTTAAAACCAAGGCATATCACCCGAGTTAAAAAGTAAAAACTGCACTAGTGACACATTAGACCAATATGTCTATACACCAATTAGATTAGTATAACAAAAAATATTAAACAAGTTTAACAATACACATTAAACGAGTCTTTCCACATACTAATTAGATTAATATAGCAAAAAATATTAGACGGGCCATTATATTATTTGATTAAACAAATATAACAAAAAATATTAAACGACTCTATCAATGCACTAATTAAACAAGTCTAACAATACACATTAAATGAGTTTGTCCATACAATTAATAGGCAAAGTATAGCAAAAAAAAAAAATTAAACGAGACATTTCATAAATTGATTACATGAGTCTAGGAATACTCATTAGAGAAGTATGTCCAAACATTGATTAGACGAGTTTTCCAACAACATACACCCATAAGATGACCTTATCAATATACATTACATAAGCCTATTTATACATAAATTAGAGAAGTTTGTTAATACAATATGAGTCTATTTATTCACTAATTAGATGAGTCTTACAATACACTTTAGACAAGTCTGAATAAAACACTAATTAAATAACTTTGTTCATACCCTAATTAAACGAGTTTAGCAAAAATCATTAGATGAGTCATTCCATACATTGATTAGATGAGTCTAAGAATACTCATTAGACAAGTTTGTCCATACATTGACTAGATAAGTCTATCAACAAACACTAGACCAGTTTTTCCATACATTGACTAGACAAGTCTATCAACAAACACTAGACCAGTTTTTCCATACACTGATAAGATGAGTTTCGCAAAATACATTAGATAAAGTATTTTCATACACAAATTAGACAAGTTTATTAATACACATTAGACAAGTTTGTCCACTCAAAATTAGAAAAGTCTTGTAATACACATTAGACGGGTCTGAACGTACATTGATTAGACAAATATAGCAATACACATTATACGAGGGTGTCAATATACTTATGAGACAAGTCTAGCAATACATATTAGAAGAGTTAATCGATGCATTGATTTGATGAATCTAGGAATACATATCAAACAAGTCTTTCCATATACTTATTAGAGGAGATAGCAAAAAATATTACATAAGTCTAACAATACATACTAAAGGAGACTCTAGATGTGACATTCCATTTAAATAGAATAATTCTACTAAATAAAATGGCGCATGATTATAATATAAATAGAGCACACAACATGAAGTATATAAGTATTAACTATTACAGTTATCCATAATATACTAGAAAGAAAAGTTAAGGGACAAAAAAATACCAATAATAGAACTTAGAAGAGCAATAATTTAACAAAAGGCTGCTCACAAAACAGGGATTACAAAATAATAGTTCACAAAAGGTGCTCTAAGCAAGCATAAAACAGGTCCCAGCCTAAACCGTTGCATTTCCATCATCTAGACGACCACTAGGAACTTCCACATCTGCTCACACCGAGAATTTGATGATCATTACAAAAAGGCAAAGCCAAACAGAAAATAGACACTAAACAGAAAGGGTAAGCTAGAGATAAAAAGAAATTTTCTTCATATGCATATATAAATAAGTAGAAAACTTAATCAAGCATTTTAATAAGCAAGCAGTCTATTAAACAAAATATAGACAACAAAAATAGTAGGCACAAATAACATGTGATAGTAAACAATATGACTCTATGACTCAATTATCTGGATACATATAATAAGATCAGATTCACTAGATGTTTGCACTTATGGTGGCCTCTACTACTCAATGGATTTCACCCTACCACACACAAGGTTAGTCCATGATCATCTAGAGTCATTATCCTACCAAAGGCTAAGACCTCTTGCTACTCTCACCACTTGAATCAGTCTGCTCTATGTGAGACTGACTGATTCTTTAGAGTTTCAGGATGCAACCTTACTTAAATCATTATCTAATTATATACACTACAACACCACCATGAAATCTCGCCAAGAGTTTCATGGAATTACATCTAACTCATACCATGTCCATGTTTCTCGCACCAAAATCACATGTTATCTCAAAACATCATAATCTCATGCCAATACTCAACCAACCAGCAAATTCAGGTTTCGTCTCATACCAAGCACACCAATTTCAGTTCATAAAATCCCATAATACACGCATATTCACATACTTCATGCTTTAAAAAGGGTAAACCAATCAATCATGGAAACGTGCAAACATTCAAACAACTCTGTTGTCAATCTTGCTCAAGCGACAAGAGTCCCTCGCTTAAGCTAAAAGCCCTCGCCTATGCGAGATTGCAAATAGGGAGTACTTTGAAGTTCTGTGAGTTCTTGCTTAAGTGAGACATCCTCGCTTGGGCGAGATTATTCTCGCTCAAAACTAAAGCTCGTCGCCTGAGTGACAACTCGAATAGAACCTCGGCGAGCTTTCTTCTATTTTCGCTTAGGCGAAGGTTGCTCGCTTGGGCGAAAACAATAAAGTTCTTCCTTGCTCATGCATGTAACCTAGAAATCAAACCAGAACCACAAGCAATATATTTTCACACAATCACAACTAGTATTCAAGCATTAGGAACACGAAACATAACCAATATCAAACGAAATATTTTTAAAACGTGCAAAAATCCTAGCTTCCCTTACCTTGAGCGAAAGTTAACTTAAAGAGAAGAAAGTGCATAGTCGAAGGAGCACCAAGACCAAGAAAACTTAAGGAGCTGAAACAGAAATATAAGGTGGCGAAAATGAGACCATGACAGAGATTAATCTAGAACCAGAGCTTATGAGCTGAAAACGAAAGGGAATAGAGGGTGGGGATCTACTTACATGGAAGAAGAATGAGCTCAACTAGCTCGAAGAAGAACGTAGCTCAAGCCCTAGCAAAGCTTCTGCTTCATAACTGTAAGGGGAAAGGGGAACTATTTCTGGAAAAGGAGACTAATGAGAGTGGGTGGTTGGGAGGGGGATTCTTGAAGCAACTAGTGGGCTAACTTGGACACTAAACACTTGGTCTGACTTATCTCATAAAATAGAAAAAGTGGAGGTTTACACTAGATACATTAATAAGAAGATTATAAAAAAAAAACAGATATTAGACAAGTCATTCCATGTGTTGATTGGATGAGTTTACAAATACTTTGATTAGATGAGTTATCGATGAATTGATGAGACCAGTCTAGCAATACACATTATACAAGTAATTCATATATTGATTAGACAAGTCTAACAATATACATTAGATAAGCTCTTTCATATACAAATCAGTCGGGTCTATTAATACACATTAGATAAGTATGTCCATTTTTTAATTAGATGAATCTTGCAATATACATTAGACAAGTTTGTTTGTACATTAATTAGACAAGTTTAACAATACACATTAGACGAGTCACAACATACACTGATTAGATCTAACAGTGCACATTATACAAGTGTGCCCATATACTTATGAGACCAATCTAGCAATACATATTAAAAGAGTTTGTTGAAGAATTGATTACACGAGTCTAGAAATACACATCAAATAAGACTTTCCATGCACTTATTAGACAAGTATATCAAAAAATATTACACGAGTCTAACAATACACATTAGATGAGATTATAGATACACTAATTAGAAGAGTATATCAAAAAGATATTTGACGAGTCATTCCACACATTGATTAGATGAGTTTATGAATACTTTGATTAGAAGAGTTGTTGATTAATTGAGCAAACCAGTCTAGCAATACACATTAGACAAGTCATTCATACATTAGACGAGTCTAACAATATACATTAGATAAGTTTTTTAATAACAAAATTTATGAGTCTATTAATACACATTTGACGAGTATGTTCATTCACTAATTAGATGAGTTTAGTAATACACATTAGACGAGTCTATCCATGCACTAATTAGATAAGTATTTTGTGCATAAAACATAAAACAAGTCATTTCATGTATTAATTAGGCATCTAAGAATACGCATCAGGTGTTTGTTCATACACTGATTAAATGAGTCTAACAATATACATTAAACAAGTTTATTTATACATATATTATACGAGTCTATTAATACATATTAAACAACTTTATCAATTATCTAATTAGACGTATCTTACAATGCACATTACTCGAGTTTGTCCATACATATTAGATGAGTGTAGCAATACACATTATAGATCAGTGTGTCCATATACTGATTAGACAAGTCTAATATTACATATTAGATGAAGTTGTCGATGCACTAATTATACGCATCTAATAATACACATTAGACCAATATGTCCATATACTAATTTGTATTTATAACTGATTTGTCGATGCATTGATTTATTTTTGCATAGTCTCTGCTTTGTATTTTTAGAGAGTTTACTATATATTTTTTAACATGTATCATTTGTATTTTTACTAAATCTACTCTTTACATATTTTACATATATATTGACTTTCTAGACTTATGAATAATTTTCACGTTGATTTCACCACAATAAAAATGACTTTAGACAATACTAAACAAGATCACGAGTATAAAAATGTGATCTAAACATAATAAAGGCAAAAAAGTTTTAGACGTGGCTTAAAAACTATCATAAGCAACATTTTTATATAAATGTTGCTTGTAAAAAGTGTGAGCTAATCCATAAAAATATGGTCTAAAATACACTAAAAATTAAAGCTTTTAGATTATAAATATTCATGCCCTCCTTTTTTAGTTGAATTTCTTCCCTTCTTTTGATTTTAGATTAAAAACGTCAAAAGCTAACTATTTTAAAAATGAAAAAATTTGAAAAAATACATATATCAAAATCGTGGTCTTTTATAAAAATTTTAAATAATAATTTTAAAATTATTGTCGTACTAGAAACCGTGACCTATTATAGATTTTTTTTTTTTAGCAAAATGTTTTTACTTGTTTTTAGATCGAAATAATCACAAAATAGAGATCGTTCTCAACTTTTTCTTCAACACTACTCTTTAAAATACTATTCCTAACTACAAACAAATTCTTGTATTTAAATTCCCCCAAAAGAGTACTCAATCACCAACAAATCGGTAAACACATGGCCACTTGCAAATTATTATTACATTCTCACTGGAATTTTGTGCATCACGTAGTTTGACTTTCCCTTGCTGACATCAACACAGACTTGTCAAGTTATTACATAGATTTGCTCAATTTTGAAGATACAATAATAATATATAATAATAATAATTATCTACTGGACATCTCTGGATCTCATTTTACACATGTTTTTGTTTGGAGTATTACTCATTTTACACATGTTTTTGTTTGGAGTATTACTACATTTTGAAATTATTGAGAAAGTTATTATAAGATTTAATTGTAACAAATAAAATATCACGAGAATTAAATAAATCTGTGTTTGTAAAAAGTTATTAAAAAATGTAATTCAACTAAGTTTAATATGATTTCGCCGATTATATATATGTAGAGAGAGCGAGAAAAGTCTAAAACTTTATTAATTTATATTTTTTTGGTATTTTTTTTTTTTTCAATTGGTACCATGCAACTACAGAATCTAGGAAGAAAAAAAAACTAACAAAATGCGAATCATGTATGATAGCTAAGTTGTTATTTAAATATAGACAATTTTATTGAAAAACTTTGATTCATAGTAATTTAATTAATTAAGTTGAAAAATCACATGGACCATCCGTACAATATTGCTTGCAAAAGAAATAAAAATTGTAACAGTTCGTACATATCATAATTAAGAAGGAAAATGATAAGAACAAATGTGACTATCAAACGTGGTATAGCCGTCCATTGTGTTGACTTTTGGCAATATTTGTCCAGATTAAGGAATTAAATTAAGCACCTGCTATACAGCTATGTGTTGGATTTTGTTTTATCTTAATTTGAATAAGACATTAATTGCAAAGCATTGTTTATCCCTGTGTAAAAGGAATATCATTTTAAAAAGATGGATAAAATATGTTTTTTTCTCTGAGTGAAAATTGGAAGTCTATTTTTTAAACTTTAGACCAACTTAATCTCTCATATTCAAAAATTGGGTAAATTTAATTTTTTTTAACAAAATTGTGTTAATTTAATTTAACGTTTTATTCTCATTTTTTAGTTAACATTGAAGTAAAAATGAATCAAATGATGTAAACAACTCAAATACTATCATGAAAAGTGTTTCAAACGTCAAATAAACTTTAAAAAAAATATGTTAAAACACACATTTCTAAAGTTGGAGGATTAAATTGGTATAAAATTTTGAAGAGAGACTAATTATAATTTTCACTAAAAGTTAAAGACCAAAAATATATTTAATCCTAGAAATATTCATAAAATTGATTTTTTAGTCATGATTTTATAAGATCAATGTTTTCTTTATGATTACTTTTTTAGGATTTTCCTTTCCTACCTTCCTATATTTAATAGAAGAGCATATATACTAGTATATAAATATGTTTATACTTAAATAAATTAAAATACAGAAAATAAAAATATGAACAATAAATCTTAGAATCTTTTGTGGATAAAATAACATCTTTAATCTTTTTTTTAATCAGCAAAAGAAATATATTGAATAGGGATAATTGGTTTGTCCCAACCCATACATAACGTAATACATACAAAAAGAAAGACAAATGGTAATAATATACAATTCCTTCTCTAAATGATGCTAAAAAAAACATTATCATGATAACAATCCCATTGAAGATTAAGCTTTACATTGTAGTTCATTTTCTATAACAATGCCAAAAACATCTATTCAAAGAGTCCTCCATGCATATGTATACTTGAATCAAACATAGTCTCAATTCTTTTCATCGTAGATTTTGTAGTCTTCAATAAATCGTCCACATAATCCTACAACCATGCAAAAAATCACAGCCAAGAATTTCACAACAAAAAAGTCACAACATCATACAAAAACAAAACATATAAAGACACATAATGATAACAACTCACTCATTACGCCTTTCAAAACATGCATAAGAGATCAATAGAGTTTTAGATGTTAAGATTAGAGTGCATTAATTTTAGACACATGATTGGACAAACTTCTTTAATATTATTAATAACGTTTTAATAAATATGTAAATAGTCTAAGCAAAGTGTTAAAAATATTACAATATATTATTAATGTTTAATTGTTTTATTATTTACTGTTTCTATTATTAATGTTTTATTGTTTCATTATTTGCTCTTAAGAGTGTATGATCGTCTATGCGCTGTGAAGAGTAAAACAAATTTGAGGAATTTTTTTCATCAAAAGTTTAATATTAAAATTTAATAGACTTGACTTAGTTGATAACTCGTGTAAACATAGGTGACCTCGTGTCCGTATGTATTTTTTAAATATTAAATTTTAAAATTTGTAATTAAATATATATATATATATATATATATATATATATATAATAATAATAATAAATTTTAGTTAATAAAATAAATAATATTATAAATAATATTTTCTGAAAAAAGTTACTAAAATAATAAGAGTAAATATTTTTTTATAATAAATAATTACTAAAAAACTAGTTATTAAAATGATAAAACTGAAAAATAATTTATTTATTATAAATAATTATTTAAATTTAAAAAGTAGTAATTAAGAGGATAAAATTAAAAAAATAAATGAGAATATCAAAAACCTCTTTATATATAATTATAAATAATAAGAGATACTAATAAAATCTATTTAATGGTCCTAATGTTTAGATTAATATTCTTTTAATGTTAAAAAATGTAGAATTTAATTTTAATTTTTTAATAAATAAATATTTGTGATGCTAAATAAAATAAATGTTAAAAATAAATATGGTTAGTATAAGTTAAATTGACATTAATTTTATTTATTTTAATAGTTATATTTATTAAAGTTAATACCGGCTAAATCGACGTGAAATTATAAGTATGAATATTTATGCATTTGTAACAATGAATATAAACAATAGATTGTTTAATCTAAAGATATAGATTTAAAAATAACATCTTTTACTAACAATTTATGCTTTGATTTTGTTACATGGTATTGATTGTCCTGTGGTGAAAGTTAAGCAGGTTGAATTATAATAGAATTCTAACGTGTAAATTATTACATTCTTAAATAAAAAGTTGTATACTGACTAACACTTATAATTTTTTGTCTAGTAATAGTAAGAATTTAATCTAACAATTGGTATAAAAGTTAACGTTACAAATTTTAACTAATTTTGGCTAAATATTAAGTGTTTGATCAAACAAATTTATAATACAAATATCACTAAACTTTATTTCTCAACCACACTCATAAATCTTATCGCACTTTCTTCTTGATTCATACTCGTGTCTTTTACTCACATTTTTCTCCTTCATTTACATTCAGATACATTCATTTCATCCTAAATCAATTTTGTATTCACACACACATTTTCTTCATCTACATCTGTATCTCATCTTCTTTATATTTTGTTGAATATTGTAATTAGTATAGTCAAACTAATGCAAATTAAAGAAATATTAGTTAAGTTGTTGTTAAATAAAATAAATTTTAAAATAAAAATGTATTAATTTCAGTTAGGATGATACTGATCTACTTTACTTAAAATTATTATTTACAATTAGTAATAAATTAGTTAAGTCAACACTAATTAAACCTTAATCCTGTGTTTGTTTCCTACTACGGGAACTTAGAGAGCGCATATTTAAAGTGAAAGTTAATAGTTCAATGCACACATACAAGAAAAACTATGCAAATTATTTTTTGAAACTTTCTTCGCTTATTTGCGAAGATTTGCAAAGAATGAGTCGCATTGCAATATATTATATACATATTTCGTTATATATATATATATATATATATATATATATATATATATATATATATATATATATATATATATATAAATATAAAATACTTTTATAATAATATAATAAAAATAATAAAATATATTTAATAATAATAATAATAATAATAATAAAATTAATAAACTCATATTTTATTTTAAAATAATTTATATTAACAATATTTTATTTTAAATTGCATTTTAAACACAAAAATAAATTATAATATTACAATTTTATCCATTAAAATAATTTTTAATATATTAAATTAATCATACCATTCACAAAAACTTTATAAACTTTCTTCTCATTTCTCACTCATTTCTCTTGATCTAAACAACATTATTTTAACCTTTTTTTCTTCTTAAATTCTCTCAAATTCACTCTCTCAAATTCATCCTTTAATGACAGTTTAAAAAAAATCGACACTAACGAACAAACTTTCATGATTTCTGTAATAAATATTATATATATATATATATATATATATAAAATTTATTTTACATGATTTCGTATATATAGTTTGACTAAAAGGAAATAGGTATACGAAGTCGAGCTATTAACCGATTTTGATCAAATAATTGAGTAATAAAACATTTTGTACTTTCGCATTTTTAAATTTATAAAATATAGTCTGATATCTTATTTTGTTATTTAAAATGAAAATATTAATATTGTACTTTTATTAATTCTGTTTTAATGAATTATAAATTTTTATTGTGTCCTTATTCATTTTAGATAGATCTTAAAGAAGTAAAATTAGGGCTAGGTTGCAGTATCTTAAAAGAGAAAATATTGCATAACGGAACAACAAAAAAGTCAATGAAATATAAATGTTATTTCATTTTCTTCGTTTCCGCTCTTTGGGTGTTTGAACTTCTTCGTTGAAATCTTCTTTTGTTTTTTTTTTCTCGACTATAAATAAATAAAAAATAAAAAACGATTTTTGTTCATAACAATTATAATAACTTGTTAATTAATTAATTAATGGATGAAGCTATTTAATGCCATCTTCCTCATTCTAGGTGAGTGTTGGTTGATTATGAACATGTTTTAAGTGCATGTTAGCCATTACAAAGAAAATAAGCTGAAGATTTCAATCGGAGTGAAACATCATTGCTACAAGCTAAGAATGGTTCATCCAAAAGTCATGACATTAAAGTGTTTTAATTGACCTGCTATTAATTAAAGTCATATATGGAACGTGTCAAACTCCAGGGTGAGGCTGCTGCCAAACTTTATATCTCTCATCAAAGTCTTCAAAGATTACTAGTATCAAGTATTTGTTACAATTTAATCACAATCTAAACTCTTAATTTTAAATGATATAATTAAGATTATCGGAAGCATCAAAATCAAAATAGTAATATTTTAACATTGTGATTCAATATTACTTTTTTAAGTTGATGAAAACAAGTATGCTTACTTAAATTCTAAAAGGTTAGAGATCTCGCACATTTTACACACAGAAAATTTGCTTCAAAGTTATTAAACCACATTTTACACACATAAAGCTAGTTTTCATTACCTAAAACATTTTTCTTTTAACAAAGCCACGTTTTTATATAATTATTGTCATATTATTTGTACTAATGATAAAATTTACTGAATTTCACCAAAATTATATAAGTTTTTTAATCAATTTTATATTGATCTTAAATTTTCATTACAAGAAAATATCTCATTAATAACTAATTTTAGTGACCAAAAGTTGTTAATCACTATAAATTAACTTAAAGACCAATTTACAAAATAAAAATTTATTGATTATTAAAATAGTTACTATTATAAATAGAAAATTATAGTTGGTTTCTAAATTGGTTTCTAAAATTTAACTACAAGATTTTAGCTATCAAAGAAAATTAATCACTAAATATTAATTATCTGGATTTTTTTTTTACTATAGGAATTAATTTTTAAATTAGTATCTAATTAATTAGTAATAAATTTAGCGATCGATTATAATTTTCTATTTATAATAACTATTTTAGTAATTAATAATTTTTTATTTTATAAATTAATTCTGCCTATCAACTTTTAATCGATAGAATTGGTTATTAATAAAATATTTTTTTTAATGGCTGCAGTAAGACTAAAAGATTAAAAATTTCAATTCACCTCACCAACTTCCACATTATCATATTTATATATGTATATAACCACCGATTAAAAGAAAAATATATTTAAAATTTTCAAATATAAAATATGTAGCCATTTAAACTTCTATTGATTAGTCAATAATCATAGATTCTTGGAGATGTATATTTGGCTGTACATGGCCAAGATTTTGCAGAAGTGAAGGCACCAAAATTCATCATATACATTGACAGCTCTGACGGCTTTGAAAGAAGCCAAATTAAGCATATGTACGGTGTACTTTGTTTTCAGATTCTACCATAAAACAAAACAAAAACATATATGTTGCGTGTAGGACTAATTTATTATTATTTTTTTCTTGTGTTAATGGCAAATTCTTTCCCTCTTCTTTGTCACTGCCAACATCATCTCTATAAAAAGATCACAGCGCACATGTAAGACTCACCCACTTCAACTTGGCACAGTTCTTCATTCTTCACCAAATTCTTGTCCTTAATCTTGCCCTAACTTAACCCTACTATCATATATTATCAAGAATATCTATGCTTACACATCAAAGTTATAAGGTTGTTGCCTTCTGTTTTCTCAAGATCTTTAGCAGAAAGTGAAGAAAATTAACGAAGATCAAAGGCTTGCTCTTATGGAAATAGGAGAAGAAAGATCCCTGGAAGAAACTTCAACATGGGCTGTATCAGTTTTTTGCTTCTTCTTTCTTCTAATATCTTTGATCATTGAGGCCAGTCTCCACAAATTGTCTCAGGTATTGTTCAGAATATTCCAATAGAAAATATGCAGTCAAAATTTCAATAAAAAGTTGTGTTTTTTATTCCTTAAACACGGTTCTAAAACTGAGCATTTATACGATAATATGTATACTTTAATAAAGTTAGGAAGATAAGGAAATTTTAGCTTTAAAATATGTTTTTTTGTTCATGGTAAATATTTAAAATTGATTAATTCTGACTTATATAGTTTTGGTGTATATGCTCCAGATTTTAAGGAAAAGGAAAGGAAAATCACTAGGGAGGGCGTTGACTAAAACCAAAACAGGTTGGTGCATGCATCTCTGGAATTGACTTTGTTATTAATTATCTTCTATCTGCAACTTGCATGCATTAAGATGGAGAATTTTATTATTAGTTTTCTGACTGTGATTTTGATATTTGGTATTGTTGCGGTTTGAATCATAGAAATGATGAAATTCGGTTTCATGTCCTTTCTTCTCACCATGTCGGAAGTGCCAATATCGAAAATCTGCATCAACAAGGATGTGGCAACATATTTTCTGCCATGCAAAGATGCTGCAGAATTAACAGGGTTATCAGCCACTCATACATCAACCTCAGAATTTGACGTAGCACCTGCAACAAACGAATCTGAAGATGAGATAAACTATTGTGAAGCAAAGGTTATACAACTTCATTTAATTATAATTTTCATGGTCAAGCTTATTAAGTACTTAGATAAATAAATGATAAATAAAACTTATGAGCATAGTTTGAGAGTGTTTTATATCCATTCATCAAACACATACATTAAGTCAAATGCAAGTAATTATATTATTAATTAAAAACTATAAAATAAAAAAAATATATTAAAATTATGTTACGATGATGTGCAGGGTATGGTTAGTTTAATTTCAAGTGATGGAATCCTGCAGCTGAATATATTCATCTCGTTTCTGGCTGTGTTTCACATCTTGTTCTGCACATTGACAATGTGTCTTGGGAAGGCAAAGGTATGAACACCATTTTCAATCGTGTGGAAATTAGAAGGAAGAATTTTCTACACATAACAGTTTTCATAACACGTAACCTGAGAAGAACCATACACTGGCTTTTCTATATATAGTACAATTTTCAATAGTATTAGTTATATCATTATCAGCATATAAATTATACTGCAAAAACAATATTATTTACTTAGTCAGAACTCACCACCTGTCCACCATTACATCTAAAGCAAAAGTTTGATTATTCTCTCAATATATTAACTCCTTTTATTTAATTTATAAACACATACAGATTTACATTTGCATACACTAATTTAATATTGCTTATTTAGATTTTAACTAACAATTAGATTAATTTAACCAAACTATTGTCCCAGATTTAATCAAAATATTGGGGTATTGAAAAAATAAAAATTAATATATCATATGTCTCCGTTAAAACAAAATATTTGAATTATGCAACCATTTGAGGAGATTTTATAAGGTCTTTTAATTTATGTAATGTTTTGATGTATTATAATTAGCATATTGGTTCAGACTTGAATTTTAACTAATAATTATATTAGTTTAAGAAAAACATTATCCTAATTTAATCAACAAGTGGAAATATAGAATATGTGTAGCCAAATAGAAGTGTACATTTATCATTTTTTAAATTACATCCAAACAGCAATGATGATTAAAAATAGCAGTAAAAAGCTAAGTTGTATAATGTGCCACGATAAATAATGATCAAAGAGCACACAAATGAGAAAGTCAAAATTGATTTTGCTTTAGAGACCAAGAAAATCATACATAAGCTACGTATATATATATATATATATATATATATATATATATATATATATATATATATATATATATATATATATATATATATAT
>Ga0214544_1001715_pt1 | contig 46043 bp, 23 predicted proteins | sample CNSS3metaG_FD_160074 | JGI IMG/M metagenome (GOLD analysis project Ga0214544, IMG submission 160074) | Root nodule microbial communities from cowpea collected in UCLA plant growth center, Los Angeles, California, USA - CNSS3 | ecosystem: Host-associated > Plants > Roots > Nodule | place: USA...
TTGTGCTTTTGGTGGTTTATTATTGCTGCTCTTTGATTATTGCTCCTCATAGATTCTTGCAAGTTAGGGGAAATTATATCCGCTGCATTCTCTGGTATATTGTTTGTTATTGTTTTCCCCATCAAAAGGTTATATATTTTTTTTGTTTCCTAAAGTTTTAGTGAAATTTGAAATTAGTTCCTTTTTGAAAATTTTGACCAATTTAATCCTTCATATTTAGAAATACGTGAATTTAGTCATTTTAACCAAATTTTGTTAAGTTTATTTGATATTTTAAATACATTTCATGATAGTAGTTGAATTGTTTACCTCGTTTGACACATTTTATCTTTAATGTTAACTCAAATATTATCGTAAAACGTATTTGAAACGTCAAATAAACTTAACAAAATTTGATTAAAAGGACTAAATTCACGCATTTTTAAAGATGAAGGACTAAATTATTCAAAAATTTTGAAAATAGACTAATTTCAAATTTCACTAAAACTCGAGGGACAAAAACATATTTAACCTTTTTTAAAAGGAATGTATTTCGGTAGAAAAAATTAAAATAATTGTTAATGTCTTAACTTAAAACTGAAATATATGGAATACTTCATCATCATTATCAGTTGAAAAAAGATGATTTGCAATAGCAATTGTGACATGTGAACCAATAATATTAGGGAAAGCTTTATACTTTGCATTACATAAATTGTTATTACATAAATGGTTATGACATTGTGCACCGTTCATGTATTTTTTACTTTTTTTTCAGTTTAAACCTAAAAATTCTAAAATATATATGTATAATTTTTATATTAGCATTCTCAATTCAAAAGCATAAAATTCCTTTCAAAGTAAATATGTAAAAAGTTATCTTTAAGTTTGATTATTGTTCTTACTAAAATTACTAAAAATTTTCTTACTAAAATTACTAAAAATTGTCGAAGGATCTTTAAAGTTGACATTGGACCCCAGATTTGGACCCAGTAAATATAGAATAAATAAATCTTGTGATTTGGATCGAGTAGAAACAATTACTATATTAAGTTTTTTTATACTTTTGTAAATATCTAGTTTACGTTCTTCTGTTCATTTAAATTAACACATTTAAATTATTAGTTTAAATAAAAAGAATTATAATTATTTCATTTCTTTTTAAGATACATGACAATAACATAGTGATTAATAAGAAAGATTAAAATACCTTTTTTTTGGGAAAAAATAGTTATTGGACAAAGGAAATAGTGGACTTTATATTTGGACGGAGATAATTAATGCGTAAAACGGAAGTTATAATTAATTTTTCTTAAATTGGATTTGATTTAACAAAATGAAAACATGTGTTAATTACTAAAGTGTTGATGTTTTAAAAATTAAAAATAATTCAATGTACATAAATATTTATTGTATGTCTTGTCAAAAAAGTATATTTCCTTTGTAGGATATTTCCTTGAATGATGCTTGCAAACTACTTCATACTTAGAGGTATTTATAGATAATGATGGATACTTTTCTATTTTTCTATTTTATAAATTTTAAATTAGGTTTAATTTTATATTTTAAATAATTTTATTCCTCAAAAATTATTTTAATTTTTTTCAAATGGGAAAATATTCTGAATTTTAGGTTGTTTTTTCGAATGAAAAAGCAATGTGGTGATTTGCAGCTTATGCATTCTAATCTTTTTGGGGCAAAACGGGTCAACACTGATACTATTGGTGAATTACTTTAATCTGTTTTAATTTTGTGGAATATATCACAATGTGTATATAAGAATAATTATTTTACAAAACATTTTATATAATTCCAAAACAAATCAGAAATATTAATGTAATTCAGTGTTTCTTCTTTATTCAAATTTTCTTGTTTGTATTTAGGCTCGCTCTGCTTACAGCACACGAGTTAGAAATGAGGTTGGGCTTTGCCCGATAATTCATGGGTAGCGTTTGGAGTCTGAGAAGTCCATTTTAGTTTTTTCTTCCTGCACCCCCACAATTTTCAAAATCACGCGTGAGGGACTTCTGGATTATTTGTTCTGAAAATTTTGTGGAACAAACTTTCTAACATTTTTGAAATTTCAGAATAGGATTTTCAGAACAATATTTTTGGAATGAGCTTTTTCTGCATGTTACAATTTCTCTTTTATTTTTCTTCTTCTGCGACAATAGCGGTGATATGACGCAGTTAGGTTTTCTAATATTAGTATTAGTGCATTTAATAATTGTGGGGGTGTTAAAAGTAAACTTCGACCATTAGAGGATTTATTTGAAGGCCCTTACTTTTTCGGGCTAGGCCCACCTCTAAATTTGACCCATCCTTCCCTGTAAAACATACAAAATCTCCAAAATTTGTATCATTGAAAAAAAAAAATCGAAAGTTTAGTTTTCAGATACATATTTTCTTCAAACAAAACAGAAGGGGAAAGTTTTTTTATTGCTTGTAAATTTGATAACATCGAGCTGTGACTATACATATTATAAAAGATACAAACTATAATTTTTAACCTAAAATCTTAAAAATAATATGTTTGTGAATAAATTTCTATATATAATTTATTTATTTATTTTTATTTGACGTAAAACTTTCAATTTTTATTGAAAATTTTAATTATCTTCTTTTTCAAGTGAACTTTTCTTTAAGTGTGATATGAATGCGTCATAAATAATTCTAAATAAAAAATAAAAAATTATAAAATTTTAAAAGTAACATGTTTGTGTTTTTTTCTTATATATAGGTTATTCTATTAATTTCTACCAAATGTTAAACTTCTAATTCACATTTAAATACTTAATTAGCACCAAACACCTAGATTAGATATAGACGGTTTTTATGGTGTATTTTTCTTTGTTTACACTACCACACTATATTAGCTTATTCACCAATTCAATTTGTTTTGAAAAAATATGATAAAGATTTTTTATAAGATAATTGTGAAAAGAATAGAAGGGAAGAGGATATAGAGTAATAGGGATGAAAATATGTATTATTCACTCTGATAAAATTTCAGTACCAGCCCATTATATAGATGAACCTAAGCATGTGATAAAGAAAATTAATTACTAACCCAATATAGTTGTAAACATAATAGAATGATACATGCTAAAAACATAATCATCAAAAATTAAATAGAATAACAAAGGTTAAATATTTTGCACGTCGACATCCCTTCGCAAGCTCGAATGGATGTTGATCATTCTAAGCTTGGAAACAAGATATTGAAACAGTCCTGGAGCAAGAGGTTTTGTGAGGAGATATGCAATTTTGGTCCTTGGAAGGAATAAACATGAGGTGAATAAGTTTGGACTGAACTTTCTCGCATACCAAGTGACAATCAAGTTCAATGTGTTTGGTTCTTTCATGGAAGACTATATTTGTTGCTATGTGAAGAGTCGATTGACTATCACAATAAAGAACTATTGAACGTACGAGAGAAATGCCAAAATCCTATAGAATATAGACCTAGTCATTGATCTTCACAACTTGCTTGAGCTAGAGCTCTATATTCGGCCTCAAACGAAAATCTCGAGACAATAGTTTGTTTTTTGGATTTCTAAGAAACCAATGCAGATCTAAGGAAGAAACAAAAGCCAATGACAGATTGTCTTGTGTCAGGGCAAACCCCCTAGTCAAAGTCAGAGAAACAAGTAAGGTGAAGAGAGGACTGAGTGGGAAAGAAGAGACCTTGTGCATGTTGCCTTTGATGTACCAAAGAATGCGAAGAGCGGTTTATAAATGAATGGAAGACGGTTGGCTGAGAAATTGACTAAGTTTGCTAACAACAAAGCTAATGTTAGGCATGGAATTTGTCAAGTAGACCAATCTGCGAAGAAATCTTCTATATATAGAAGCATCGGGAATATAAGATCCAACAACCATAAAAAGTGTAAGAGAGTAATCCATTGATGTTGAAAGAGGTTTGGAGGCCAACAAACCAGTATCTTGTAAAAGGTCCAGTGCATATTTGCGTTTATTAAGGGAAATGCCTTTGGAAGATCGTGCAATTTCAAAACCTAAGAAAACCCTCAAAGGACCAAAGTTTTTTTATGCCAAATCTGTTATGTAATAGGGATTTGAGTTGGGTGATCTCAGATAGATTATTCCCTACAAGGATCAAATCATCAACACAAGTAAGCACAATGATAAAATCAGTGATTGATCTGAATAAAACCTCTACAGTGAAAGTAGCAGTCAATTTAAAATTCCATTGCCTATTAGCTTGGCAAAGACATATAAAGATTTTATGAGCTTGCAAACAAGAGTAGGGTCAGAAAGATGCAAACCAGCTGGTGGTGTCATGTAAACCTACTCATCTAGATCACCATGTAAAAAAGTTGTATTCTCATCAAATTGTTCTAAGTGCCAACATTGAATTGCAACAATGGAGAGAATATTCCATCTCATTACTAGACAATAAATATATCACTATTTAAAATAATTTTATTGAGATAGTCTCACTCTGTCAACGCATGTACTAATTTAAACAATACATATAAAATAATTAGTTTGTAGATGAATCAAGAAGAAAACAAATTAGTAATTTATTGAAATATGGAAAAATCAGTTAATTTGAAAGGTGTTGTAAAGAAAGACACCAAAGTCGGTCTTTAATTATGGTCTATTATCGAATGATAATTTATGGAGGGTAAGTGGAAAGTTTTTTTTTTTTTGTACGATCCATTGCTTAAATTAGTCGATTTCAAATGGAATCTTAATATTAACGATCAAGAATAATGTGATAGATAATGATAATTCAGGATTCAATGTTAAGTACAATAGTAATGATAAATTAGAAAGACAAAATACATTGTATCTCTTAAAGTTTAACAATTGATTTTTGCATAAATATTTTGGTTGTAGAGTACTTTAAAGTCTTCTTTACACAATATATTAAGTACTTTTAGGAAAAACAAAAATTAAATAGTAAAATTTTCTACAAACTAATTTATACGTGCTAATTTTTGGAGAAAATAAACAATTAAAAAAATTGAATAACAAAACTTAATTTTGACTTAATACTTAATTTCTTCTCTTTTTTCTCCCCCATAAATATTTATTAAAAAAAATCATCTAAACATAATCTAATTCTTTTACATAAAAAAAAAAAGAAATCGAATCATTTAATGACGTCCATAATCGAACAAGTATCTTTAACCAGATCAATAATTAATTAAGCCATAAGTCTACTGACCAGGCTAATTAAATAAGGGATATGATATATAGCTAAAAATAATAGGATAAGCAACCTTTTTTTTTTTCTAGAACGAAAGACAAATAAAAGGATAAACTAAAAATGATTTTATTGTTATTTTATTGGAATAGATAAAATGATATGTGGTAACAAAAAAAAAAACGTAATAAATTAAAAAAAAATATTTTAAATGTAATTTTACAAACATTAATTCTTGTAGATTTAGCTAAATTTAATTTTAATATTCCAATGATTATTACTTTTATTAAATTCTCATAAATTTTAAAATTTAGATTTTCATTAATATTATTTAGTAATGAGAAGGCATGCATCTAATGATTGTAATTTAAGTGGTAGAAGGCTTAATTTAGATAAAGTTTTCAACAAATACTTATAAAAATGAAAATTAAAGATAAAATAAGTTTTTATTATCAAAATTGGTTTGTGGGTCTAAATTATAAAAAGGTTGGATGAGATGGCTTTTAAAGAAAAGCTAGAGATATATATAAAGTGATTTTAAATTTATAAAAGCTTAAGATAGTTATTTGTTTTGTTTTAATTCATCAAGAAATTTATTCAAAATTTACCCTTTTTATTAACATTCATTAAGAAATTTATTTAACTGAAAGTTATATTTATCTTAAACTGTTCTAAATTAAACTAAAAATAAGAAGAAGAAAAAATTAAAACATTGATTTTTATTTTTGAAAAATTAAGTTAAAATCGGGTTACTTATTTATATGAACTGGTTTAACAGAGTTTTTTTCTCTCACTGGCGATGAAATGAGCCATTTTATTTTAATTAATAGAATAAACATCTTCTATTAAAACAATGTTCTAAACAATCACATGTACACAGGTATATTTTCAACTCAATATTGAAGAACAAAAGGAACATCACTGTGTCTCAATATTTTCTCACCAAATTAACAAAAACAGAAAACTATCCACATTGCCTGCAAAAACAATTGCAAAATTAATTAAGCATCATCATCATCACCTCTGCATTTAAGAATTATAGAAGGCAAGTCAAAGTAGGAACTGAATGATTCATCTTCATGATTATTTTCCTGTATTATTATCCCTTTCCCATGTGCCACCCCAGAATTAAGTTCAAAGTGTTCCAAAGAAAATGTGCTAGACATTACATGATTCTCTGAATCATCCATTTTCTTAACTCCTGTTCTTGCTTTAACTTCCTTTGTTCCACCAAACCCAAAACATGGAAGACACATGCAAAGAACACTACATTTGAATCCTTCGTTCTTCATTCTCTTGCCACTGTCTTTGGTTATTCCTTGATGATGCCCTTTTTCACGTTCCAATTCCATTGCATGTTGGCTACTTGGCACTGACATGTTCATCCATCCAACATTCTCATTCTTCTCGACATGCATGTCTTTGTGCAACCTCGTATTCGACTTTTCCATCATTGTCTGCTTCAGCTTGCCTTCAAAACTGTGTTAGAAACTTGAAGGGTTCTTGAGTTGTGTATTTATATGAAGAGAACTGGTTTTTTGAGAGAACAAAAGTGGCTTCGATTAATGGTGTTGTTTTCCTCTATGGCATCATGTGCTTTTGACTCCAAGAATCAGTTGACTTTTTGGACATTCATCACATTGTAAATTCCTAGCCGGCAACGTTTATGTTTTCTGAATTTTAAAATTTGTATTTGTATTGATTGTGAATGTTGTTGATTGACTTTTTTCTTATATAGTGATTGTGGAATATATATGATATGATGCATGCACGATTCTTAAAAAAGTAGCAAAGTAAATCATAAATAAAACGTGTAACGTGCTAATTCATGGTCAGAAGGAGACAAATCATAGAATCTTGGACAAAAACAATGAATGACTAATGGCATCATTAATTTGCTTGCTAGATATGAAACTCAGGAACAACAAACTGCTCTAATTACATTTCCATATGAACAAACATTGACCCGTTTAGTTTGCTAATAACAAGTTTAGGTCTTGATTCTTGTATACTCCTTCATCTATCCCATTATAATATAAGGATCAATTACTTGTTCAAAGAAATAAGCTCGGAGACTTTTAAGATAATTTAATTTTACAAAATCCGTCTGTAAAGTTAGATTTTATAAGATTGAATTAGATTTAAAATTCACTTCTTAATATAATATTAGAATCATAAATTAGAGTCTATTCTCTGTACTTTTTATCTTCTTTCTTTCGTTTTTCTCTTTTATGTACCTTTATTTCTTTTTCTCATCTCTCTTTCTATTTTAACTTTTACTTTCAATCTTGTATCCTTTTTAAAATTAAATTGCCTTACAATGAAATTGACTTTTTTTCTTCTTTCTTTGGTTTCTCTCTTTACGTACCTTCATTTCTTTATCGCATCTCCCTTTCTATCTTAATTTTAACTTTCAATCTCATATCTTTTTAAAACTTAAATTGCAATATGATGAAATTGAGGGTTAAGAAACATTTTGGACAAATCAATTTCTTCTTATGAGCAAGTTCATTTTTTACCTTTTTTTAAGCAATATATATTTTTCTCTTATATGTGATAAATTTGTTTACTGTCTATTACTGGACGGTGATAAATTTATCTTTCTCTACAGATGATAAATTTATATTAGAAAAATTATGATAAAGAGTAAAAAATTCATATTTTTTTCAAGAGAAAAACTTGTGATGAAGATGAAAAAAAATGCATCTATCTCAACTAAACTTGAGAAATAATTTATATATAAAAATTGAATTTGGCGTCCTTGAATTTTTTGTCCATGTTCTGCAGCACTCACTACTAAAAATTCTCATATTACATGAAATTTTTCTTGTAAATTTGTTAAAAAAATTTGTATGAAAAGACTTTTTTCTGCCATTTTCTCTAAGAATATTAATTGGCAGGTAATTCCTTTGTGGATAATTATTTCCTACAAAATTTTAAAATTCGTAAGTATTTCCTACAAAATTTGTTGTGAAAATTGTTTTATACAAAATATTTTGCAAAAAAAATGGCTGTAATTTCCTTCAATTTTTTTTCATAACAAAATTTATAAGTATTTCCTACAAAAAAAATTCCAAAACAAAATTGGCAGGAAATGAGTAGTGACTGGACATATATATACCTCAACGTGAAGGAATAGGTTGAAGGTCATGCGTCGACTACAGATAAAATTAAGTGTATAAATGGATGTAAACTATATTTTATAAACTAGTTTTGTAAGGCTGAATTAGACTTAAATTCCACTATATGTTTTAGCGTGAGAAAATGTGTTAAACGTCTCAAATTGATTAAAGATACCAATTTACAATATATACGTGGATCGTAAATCTCAAGTTATGACTCTGTTTTATAAAATTGAATTAAACTTAGAGTCCAGGACTTTAATTTACTTCATATATTTTTGTGAAAATCTCTTATTATAGATCGATTATATAAAGTTAAATTTAAAGTTCAATACTTTAATTGCTTCATATGTTTGTCTATGTATATACTCGACAGGACACTTTCGTATACATTACAATATATGCAATGTTCAAATCTTCAAGAGAAAATTTATGAAATCCAATATTATTTGAGATACAGAAGCATATGTAATACAGAAACCTAAAAAATTGTCTCTTCATGAATAAAAGGACTGGGTGGATTCTGATTCTGCCTTCATTAGGTGATTGTAGTTGATGAGAAACCTGTTTGATGGCATAAAATTGTGGACTCAACTTCTCATTCCATTTCTTTGCTAAGAATTTCAATTTGTAAGGTGTAGTGGCCTATGTCTATCGCTAATTTGTTCTTTTGACAGGTTCATCGTCCATAAAATCCATAGAAATATTTGAACAAACAAGTTTATGGGTACTGTTGCAGGGAATAACTTCTGATATTTATTCTTTTGGCAAACCTGAGTCTGCAACATACCGATGAATATCCTTGGTCATAACTTTCCAATGGACAAAGGAAGAATGAAAAATCACGGGTGGCACCCTATACTGGTAAATTATGAGATTGAGACAGTATTAATGAAAAATGTTGAAATTGAACAGTGGAGATGCCTGCATTTGTCATTTTCCTAGGTAGAGCATCTGCTGCTCCATTCTCAAAATCTGGTTTCTATTTTATTTCAAAGTCAAACCCAACAACCTAGATGTTCATAACCGTTGATCACTTAGAAATGTGAGACTTTGCTGATCCATATGAATAATAAAGTGTCTCTGCCCATTCGATAGTGTTCTGCCATCACACTTGCCGATGACTCCCCCTTCATAAACAGATTCCAACCGAACCCTCTTTGACTGGGAAAACCCGCTCATATAACTTCACATCGGTAATTACATTAATACTACCTATCGGATACTTACTTTCATATCGATGGATACACAGAGAGAGGTTCGTCGTAGAGATATACTGTTCATGTCATTCCATACCTAAAAGATTAACACTGCTTTCAATATTTAAAATACAAAATCTTGAAAGAATAAATTTTTGAACTTTATGAAAACAATAATAAAAAATTTAACAACTAAATTTTTACTGGTTTTTTTATAACATGAAGTGACATTTAGGGGTTTTATTAAGGAGAAGAAATACTAATGAGACCTAAACCCAATTACATAAAACATTGACATCATTCTCAACTCAAAACTTTAAAATAATAAATTTATGGATCTTTATCCTTGTTCTACTTTTTCATTTATAGTTAATATAAAATTGAAATTTAAGCTCACCCTTGAATTCCTAACTCTTTAAGATTCTAGATTATACCTTTTGAAGTGCACCCAATTTACTATGTTTGGAGAAACTTTTATTCTCATAATTTATTTGTTCATCTAACATTATCCTATTTAACTATTTAATAAGTCTTGAATGTTGTAACATCAAATCTTATTTATACAGATAAAATCTTATTTGTGCGTTATATACAGATAAAAACGTCTAAATATGATGTTATAAAATTGGTCGAAGATGTTATCAAATCTTTTGCGTTGGTTCTCTCATGACTCATTTGTTAAATCTTTCATTAGCATACGTGAACATAATCGAAAAGTCTGGGAATATGTATCAGTTTGTTTTATGTTATATGAAAATTTAAATCCGTTTCTGCAAAAAGAAAGTTTCTGAAATATATTCTCAATTTCAGATTTTTAAACCCTAAACCTTACACATAGGTGAGTTTAGTCAAATAGATTATGAATGATGAATAGTGAAGATGATCATTTCCATCATAAGCAAAAATACCCTCCCTTTTTTCCATAACTAGCTAACACAGGTGAATAGAAAGGTAACAGAAGCAGCAACAAATGAAGCTTTATGAATATATATATATATATAGTTATTTCACGTTGCATAAATCATGCCGTTTGTGCTGCTGCTAAGAAGGCATTAAAATCTTCTCTAGCTTTTCTCAAACGAGGAGAGATGCAGGTTACTGGAGAAGCAGGTTGCGATGCAGAAGATGTAGAAAACCGAACATGGCGAGGTGATGCATCTGATTTTCTAACACTGCCTCTACAAGAACCGTTCTTCAGAATCCCTTTAAGGTGGTCTCTGTCAAGAACAAAAGGTGAAGCAATGGGAGAGTGCACTTTACTGGAACTGCACTTCATCAACTCTATTGGAAGATCAAAGTAGGAGTTGGTGCAGTCTCCTTCAATCTCATTAGGTATTGCTGCAGAAGACCACGAACCACACTCAAAATTTTCCAAGGAAACTGTTCTAGACATTACTTTACCACCCTTTTCTGATTCTTCTCTCTTTATCTTAACCAGCTTTTCTTTAACACTTCCGAAGCCTGGTAGATAAAGGCAAAGAGCACTGCATTTGAATCCATCATCATCATCTAGGGTTTTCACGTGCTTAAGCTTAACACTCTTGGGACTTTCTCTGACAGCTTCAGTTTTGAAGAAGTTTTCATGGTACCACTTGTCATGCTCCATTGCACTCAGTTTACTCAGTTGACTCAACCAGTGATCAAATTCATCTGAGGGAGCATGTGCTGTTGCTTCACCACATGAATTGCTCTTCTTTAAACGCACCTTTTCAGGGAAATGCTGAAGCTTGTGAGTTAAGTTACCAGCTTCTTCACGTTGTGATTCTGCGCTCTCACCTTTTGGTTTCTTCTTGGAAGCAAAACGAGGTGATGAGTTAGCAGAATTTGGGAGACTCCTGCTCAAGAATCTTGGCTTTGGAGGTTGAAGTGGTGGAGGGTGCAGAATTATAGATGATGAAGTTGTGATTATGGTTGGAAGCATGGTGGAACTCTCAAGGTACCCTTGTGTAGGAGAAGAACCTTTCAGCGAAAGTGGATCCACCATAATCTGCTTCTCATCTTGCAAGCTCTCCATGATTGAGTTTCTGAGTTTCTCGATCTCTCTTACAAGGAAATCATCAACTTCTAAGTTGGTTCTATGTACTTGCACGTAAGCCATGTTTTTCTTTTTCTTCCAAGAGGGATTTCTGCGTCAGAAACTCAACATGGACTTGTGAAAAACCACATGGTAGTTCATTATTTATAAGGATGAGGCGTAGAATGTGAAGTATGTGTTAGCGTGCCTGCATGTTTTCATCAACATCTTAGTCGTGATTACCATGTTCTCAACCTTTGCTTGTTATATATATATATATATATATATATATATATATGTATCAGTTGACTTTTCATGTAATAATAATGGTCAACCATGTCTTTAGTTGCATAATTTGTAGCACATGCATTGTTTGGTTAAACTAGATATAAACAATTCTCAAGTATATATATGGATAATATAATTTCTAAACATTTTAAAAAAGATATATAAATAATAAGTAAATAATTTTAATATATTAAAATTAGTTTTTTGTATAAGCTAAAATTAACTTTAAGCTGGTATTGAGAAGTAATTTCTTTCCGTTATTCAAATAGCTTTAATTTAACTTATGATGAATTTGCCCTAATTGTTAAATATAAAAAGTTTATCTACATATTCATTAAAAATAGAACTAGCAGGTACACCCAAAATCAGAGTACACAAATATTTTAGTATATGAAAGAAAACTGTATAAATATTGAAATTGAAGATGAAATTTGAAACAAGATTTTTGTTTTGGGTAACAGATATTTACTTAGTAGAAAGTAACAAATGACTTCATATAGTAACTTGGAAAATATAAGTTTCAAGTTATTGACTATAATTTCGTTAAGAGAACATAAGGAATTGAAGAATTGGATCATTGTGTGACACAACAAGCATTAAGATATTAAATTTCTAAAGAAAAATTAAATTTTTATTGAATATCAAAGTCCTGGTCCACCTTTGAACTTTTATATTATAATGGCTTATATCACAAAGTTAAACTTTATAGACATTAATTGAAAAAATATATATATGTCAAAGCATACAAAAACATCTACATCAAAGAATATGAACAATAAATGTCAATATGAACAATAAATGTAAACACTTAACTGTGAATATGAACAATTACAAGGCTCTTAAATTTTTAAAGAGAGGCATGTGTGAAGGTAGTTGAAACATTTAACTTCATCTGGTTGGTCAATCCATTTTATCATCCTAAAAAAACTCTTAAAATAAAAAATAATTAATTGATATTCATTTAATAAATTACTAAAACAATTCACCATTATAGAAGATTTTATGAAAACAAATATACCTAGTCGAGTAGGAATGGTTTAGGTTAGTCTAGAAAAAGTTAAAGATATCTGTTGAGATTGTGGTTAGGGTGAGATATTTCATACTCTCACAGACAAAATCCAATATATAAATAATTAGATAGAATACTTAGTTTAAATGATTAATTATGATAAATATAACTATTTATTAAATGAATATGGTCTGATGAACCTAAGCAGTTCATAAAGAAATCCTAAGTCAACTAAGTTATTTGTTTTATATTGGATTAATTAAGAGATTTATGAACAAACTACTTCTTAGAAAATATTAATTATATGTATAAATATATATAAAAGGAATTGCTTTTTTAACTATTTATAAATGGTTTTTTATGTTTACATTTTTATTATCAATTTTAATCTTTTGAGCTTATAATTATTTTAATCCAACTAATATATTTTTAATAGAAAAAAATATCTTTCTGTTTTATCCTTTTATTACCTATTTTATCAAATGCTCTTTTAAAAATTTCATTTACATAATAAGAAATTATCTATAATAAGATTATAAAATTATATATTTTTACATTATTTTTATAAAAATTATTTCATAATTTATTAATAGTTTTTATTCCAATAATTAAACATCATTTTAGAATTAAAAAAAATAAACACATATCCTCTGTACGAATGTGTATTATATTTTATTAATTAGTTAAAATAAATATTTTATTAATATTTTTATTTTAAACTAAGAAAACGAATTAATAGATTAAAATAAGAGATTATTTACAAACTATTATTGATTTGAATTTTTATATGATAGAATTTATGGTGTATCATAATATAATATTGACAATTTCAGTAAATTTAAGCTTAAACATTAATATATATTTTTTTGTCAAAAAGTATATATGGTTGTAAAATAATAATTAAATAACTATTAGTATTAGCCTACGTATTTTGGTAAAAGTAATTGAAAATTTTGTTATTTAGTTGGTATATACACGGTTAAATAGATAACTTTAGAGTTAAAAATATTTTCAACAGTTATAATTAAATTACTTAATGTAATACAAATTATTTTAAATGTAAAAAATAAACTTGTGAGAACCTGTGAAGGCCTGTTTTTTTCCTCTTTCAAATATTTTCCTGTACTTAGTGAAAATATCCTGTTAACATACATTTGTTTAATATCATTCTATGATCTTAAATTTAGTAGATATGATTCTGCACATGTGATACATATCAATATTGTCATTTTGGAATATAATTTATGGTTGAGATATGAATGTTGATTCAAATATTTTGAAATAACATATTTAAAATATTATGATGATATATATAGTTGTTTATTTCAAGTATTATAGTATATAACTTATTACTTGAAAGAGATATTCCTACTTCAATTAAGGTTTAAATCAATGTGATAAAAAGTTGAGGTAGAGTTCTTATACTATTAAACATGATTTTAATGTACACTTTTGTGCAATAAATTCATCTTGGTTTCTGGAGTTGAAGTTTGTATGGGTTATAGATTGTACTTATACAAATTCTTCAAAATGTATTTTGGTTGCACTGAATTTTGCATTTATTTTATGATATCCAAATAGATTTTTTTTAGATATTATAGATATTGTATGTTGTATTTAACTAGGTTGTTAAATAACTCACTCTAGTTTTTCTTTATCAACAAGAACACATATACTAATAGGAGGTAATTGGGTTACTTCAACCCATAAATAATAATAATAAAAATAAAATAAAATAAAATGCTATGACTTTCCTTCATCATTCTTTCCATAGAGTAGTATCTCATAATCATTACAAACGAATAGAAACTAAGATTAAAGTAAGAAGCAGATCCTTTATGACTATGTTTTGAATACAAAGCTTAAACGTCCTCCCCCAATAGCATCATTTATCCTGCAAAATATGAAGTCACGAAGATAAGTAAAGACAATGCAAAGAGCTAATTTCATAAAACTTTTCATGTAAATCAAACCAAGGCTACAAATAACAGTGAATGAAATCTAATAACATGAATACTAGAGTGTACAAATAATACCACCTCTAGCGAGTGTCAACATACAACAATCACAGAAGCTATATCATGATGAACCAAAAGATGATAAACCATCCCAAAATTGAAACTTTTAGATCGAGAGGAGGCATGTAATTGGACTCAAACACCAGTCAGAATAAGAGAATGTTTCTGATGGATACTTATTGGTGATCCAAGCCCATGTTTTAGTTTGAGCCAACATAAAAACTTCATCCATGTCTATTAATGTATTTTTAAATATAACACCATTTCTATGTGACCAAATACCCCAAATAATAATCACCCACATACAACCCCACATGTTACTACATTTGGTATGAAAACCTAAGAATTTGAATTGACTAAAATGAATTTGAGCACTCATGTGATATACAGATCATCTCCCTACCCAAGAGTCACACATCTTCCACACGTGTGAAGTCACATCACAACTAAAGAACATAAGGTTGACGGTTTCCTCATTAGTGCCGCATAAGACACACATTCTACTACCAACCTCTCTTCCCCTCATTTCCAAATTATCTCGTGTGGCTACTATATTTATGATAACTCACCATGCAAAATATTGAGCAAAAGGAAGTGCTTTGATTTTCCAAAATCCACTATAGCTAAAACCATCTTGAACAAAGTTATCGTTTTTAAGTTTTGTATAAGTTGAATTCACAGTATAAACTTGTGTTTTATCATCCCTCCATTGCCACCCATCCTCATTTTCTCTACTTAAAGATATACCCTCTATCTCGTTCATCAGGACATTTACCATTGTTTTTTCTAATTCAAACCAACTTCTTCTCCAAGGTAAACACCATTGCCACTGATCACGGTTCCAAAATTCATATTCTCCTAAAGTTCCTTCCCTTTAATGACATTTTGCCAAGCCAAGTATCATCCCAAAACTTTATTTTATTTCATTTGCCTTTGTTCCATCTTAAGTTCTTATTAAACCAATTATTTTTTTGTCCTTTCCCACAAAGTTTCTTGATATCCCTCCACCACCGAGACTCAAGTTTTGAGCCTTTTGTCTCATCTAAAGCTCTCCATGATCCATATTTTGAATTGAGAATCTCTTTCCATAAGCTAGGATCCTCCTTTTCAAGTCTCCACTTCCAATTGCCTAAAAGGGTCATGTTAAAAAGATTAAAGTTCTTATCGCCTAAACCACCATTTTCCTTAGTTTTACAAATATAATCCCATTTTATCCGTGCAATTTTTTTTCCATCATCACCCAACCCCATAAAAAATCCCTTTGAATAGATACATTTGAATTTTTTTTCTCTGTGATAATTCTCTACAATTCAAATAGGTTTGCATACATAAAATAATATTATACTATAAATGTTTCTGTTTCTTAAATTTCTTAAAGAATGACCTATGTTTAATATATTTTATCAAAAATTAATATATATGATCTATCTCAAGCTTTCAAATTTACATCTCAGTTTTAATAGTAAATAAATTTAAGGCATTCATTATCCAAACTCTTTCTCAACTTCTCAATTTAATATTTTAATTTATTCTAAATTAGAGTATATATGTTAAATATATATCAATGTTCAATGTTAATATCATCTTATCTTAAATATATATACTAATTGGAAAATCTCACCCAAATATATATTATTACTAGAATTGTATTATGTGGAAACTAAATAAATAAATTAGGCTAGAAAAAGCAACACATGATGTATAGAAGCAATTAAATATTTGTTTTTATAATATATTTATATTTTAAATATTCAAATATAAGAATTATTATTTTATCTGACGTGTAAAATTTCAATACTTATCAGGCTTTATACGAAAAACAAATAACATTTTTGTTCGCATCTATGCCCCCACTCAGTTATACCCGTTAGATAAAGATTCTTAATTACATAACAGTAAAATAGTTTTATTTTTTCTTTTTGGATTTTTCTTGTAAAACAAACCCTAATTATAACGAAACTCACGTGAAAATGTACAACTGTATACACAAAGAAAAGATTTGAGCGCACCCACGTTAAAGTTGAAGAGACAGGTAAGAATTTGGAGTGATTGCTTTCAACATTGACCGAACACCTCGCATGCATGATCCAAACGCCAATAGCTACCTCGCTAATTGTAATTCAATTACTGGCACAGCTTTTTTCATACAAATATTACTGCCACAACGCAGAATGCTCTTTGGAATTGTATAATAATCACTCTCATTTTTTGTTCATTCTCATGTATCTTACCTCAACGTTTTAAATTAAAGTATATAATGCCAATTTTTCAAGTTTGCATCATAATTATATCACACTCCTTACTTTTCTTCAATTATTTTTTCTCATGAAACCATTCCAACGGACAAAAGTTAATATGCTCAAATATTTGTCTTCATATTTCTTTCTTGATAAGCTAGAAAATTATTTGTCTCATCTCAAACATATGTGTACAAACATGTACAGAAAATTGTTGTGATAATTTTGTTTCAAAGTTTAATATAATATACTCCAAACTATGTGTAAATTATATATTTTTTTTAAGATACAAATGCATTCCATTCTGGATTATCCAAATAATTCAAACTATGATTTATGATTGATTAACAGAAATTAAAATATTTCACATGGTATGAACTTTTAAAAACTTTTATTACATGAGAAGCAAAAAATGACTCAATATTACCATAGTGTGGATCATACCTATATAGGAATGTTCATAAATGTCATTCATTGTTATTAATTTAATTCATGATGCAAGTATGGATATCTTTCCAATGCATAACCATTAATTAATTCTATTGACATATAGTAAACAGGTAAACATTATAATTTGAATATAATAAATACTAATAAAAGTTGAGCTTTATGAGATAAGAGACATCTGATTTTCTTAGTTGTCTTAAATTTAGCTACTAGTGTAAGATGCAATGTGCTAGTTTCTTCTAACCCATAGAGATAATATTTCTATGAGCTAAAATATGTCAAATTTAGAAAAATAACACTTTGTAACAAAATTTACAATTTAGAAAAAACAACTTTTAATATTTGATATAACATTATTTAGAAATTAAAATATATAAATATTTTTAAATTATTTAAAATTTTAATGTATAATGAATTCATCAAATTTAACGTTATGAAATAAACCTTAACGTATTTTACTAGCTGTCATGGATGAAATGTTAATTCATAAATGCTAGTTTATTTATTAACCATAAATGAATATATATAATTAAAGTTCATGCGCCTATATAAGAGATACTTCTACCTATCCCAGATCAATCCTCTCTCTATCGTTTGATCAAAGAAAAAAAAGAAATCTCTCTATTCTCAATCTAGCATCCATGGCAACCACATCACCATCAGCATTGCATCATCAGTTTCTCACAAGCCCTCACGAGAACGGCACCAACGATATCGAAGCTGAAATAGCTTATGCGGAAGAAACTCTTCCAAATCTCTCTTCATTCATGGAGAACAACAACAAAGAAGAGGACGATGAAGATCAAAAGTCCACAAGCAACAAGAGGTATATGGCTCTTTTATTTTTCAACTACTTTCTTCTCTTTGTTGGGTCACTCTCTGCGAGTTTGATGTCAAAATTTTACTTCATTCACAAAGGTGCTAGCAAATGGGTCTCTACATGGGTTCAGACCGCTGGTTTTCCCATCCTAATCTTTCCCATTTTTCTCCCATTTATCCTTAAATACTCAGAGAGAAAACCTTACGCAGGTTTCACCAAAATGATGTACCTGTGTTGTGTTTTAGTTGGTCTTATGTTAGGGTTTAACAACCTTTTAATCTCATGGGGTGTGGCATACCTTCCTGTCTCAACCTCATCACTTCTTTTGTCTTCCCAGTTGGTTTTCACTCTCATTCTGTCTTCCCTCATTGTGAAACAAAAGATAACCTTTACAAACCTAAATTGTGTGATCCTCATCACCGTTAGTTCCGTCATTCTAGCCTTGGATTCGAGTCACGAGAAGCCACCGGGTCTCACAAACAAAAACTACTTCATAGGGTTCACCTGCACCATCGGTGCAGGATTTTTGTTTGCTTTGTATTTACCAGTGATGGAGAAGATCTACCAGAAGGTGAACTGCTACCAAATGGTGATGGAAATGCAGCTGATAATGGAGATTACTGCAACGGCATTGGCCACTGTAGGCATGGCATGTGACGGAGGGTTTTCTGACATGAAAAAAGAGGCCGAGAGCGTTTTCGACAAAGGAACCGCTATTTATTGGGTAACCATTTTGTCGAATGTGGTGACATGGCAATGTTGCTTTATGGGAACTGCAGGAATGGTTTTTCTGACATCTTCTCTAACCGAAGGGATTTGTTCCACTGCGTTGTTATCTATAAATGTTTTGGGAGGAGTGGTGGCTTATAAAGATCCTTTCGGAGGTTACAAGGCTGTCTCAACTGTTCTCTGCATTTGGGGCTTCTGCTCTTATGTCTTTGGCATGTACATCATTAGGAAGAAAAAGAAGGTTATTGTAAGGAAGAACAGCAGCAGCACCGGATCTTCCGCTGAGTTGATCCCTAGAAGAAACTCTGATGTTAATTAGTTCAACTGTAGAACTTCGACAAGAATCATCAGTTTCAAAGGTGGTACCTAGTTTGGCCCAGTCTTCAATTTGTTGCAGAATTTCTGGATGTTTGTTATGTTTAGATTTGAGTTTGTATGTTTTGTGTTTGAATCGTATTTGAATTTGTAAGACGTGTTCTTGTTTCTTTGTGTTTCTAGATGTTGTTGGTTATGTAATGAAACTATGCTTAAAATCCAAATGTGTTTGTTTTCTCCGTTTAATCTTTTCAACTATACACATGCACTTGGTTTATAAGATTTTTTGGTACGTTTCTCTTTACCGAATAAATTTGCAGATAATTAAGTTAAGGTTATGAAAAATAGTATGTTAAATATATTTTCCTAGCTAGAATTTTTTTACTAAACACCTTTATTTATTTATTTATATATATATATATATATATATATATATATATATATATATATAGTGCAGAAGTTTTTAAATAATTACTTTAACAACTAATAATTAATTATTTGTGATGAGATAACTGTATAAATAAGAAGTTAGTATAATTAGTGCAGTTATTATTAAACGCTAAATTTATTATATATTTCTATATCTATAGCTGTAACATCTTTGGTCGTATCACATGAAATCTGTTTCTAAACTTGACTGGAAATTGTTGACCAAAAGATAAAAAGTTTAGGGAGATTTTTGAAGCGAGTCACGAACTACATGTTCTAGAATAGTTCTATAATATAAGGTGATTTCACTTTGTGATTATTTCTCTAATATTGGTTACGCATTCTTTGTATGTAAAATCTAAAATTTGAAACTGTTAATTATCAAATACTGTCATTAATATACCTAGATGTTAAAAGGATTAAACTGAAATGTCTTGTCTCAAACTCATTTTTTCTCTAAGTTTTTTAACCCTATAAACAATTCAATAATAGAATAATAAACTTTATTTCAACTTGCAAGAGTATATATACAAAGAATACCAGAAAAAAAAAATATAATAACTTTTTTTTTTTTCATATAAAATCCCCAATGTAGAAAAAGTTACCATAAAAATCTAATAATAACACCTATGTGAATCAATTAATGATTGTCTGTAAGAAGTAACTAAATTTAAAGAAGTTCTCTTTGTAATGTAGAATTTTTATTAGATTAACTTTTTATTTGAAAATTGAGAGTGTTTAACTAGTGTTATAGATTTGGTATTGATTGATCTCTTATTTAACAATTTCATTTAATAATTATGCTTATATAGGATTTTATCACGGAAATATAAGATTTTAATTCATCATTGGAGAAATATACAGAAAACTCATCTTAGCTGACTTTCTTAAAATAAAACTTATTCATATAATTTTAAATAAATTAAATAGTAACTAATTGATTGTCTTTTAGTTTAATAATATATAAAAGTTAATAATAAATGTATCCGTTGTATAATCTAATGTCCACTTATACTATTTTCAAGTCCTTCAAGTTTCGTGTCCTTACTCCTTGTTCGGTGTTATCCTGTTTGTCAATTAATTATTGGATATCTGTTAAAGGTATTTCGATATTAAAGTCAGCAGGAGATCGATTGATGAAAATAATAAATGTTGTAATTAATACAAGATAAAAAAATCTCAACAACCATACATTTAATTAGGGTTGATCTAATCACAGTCCAATCCTATTTAATCCTGATTACTAACCTAGTTATGCTTAATTTGGAGATGAACTCACTTTCAAGCAAACCCATAGGTTTAGCATAACCGACCAGGCCAAGTAGTACTTATGTAGAGGAACAACAAAGAGAAGATTAGCATATCCTCTGTGTTGAGGGTGTGTCCGTTTGGTGGAGTCATGTTGTCCAAACTGTAATTCTCAGTTAAGTTGACAATTGTTGAGAAACTAAGTAAGGTGCAAACAGATAGTAATTTCTCATAAATAGTTTGTGGTGTGCTTGAACCAGCAAATCATTAACATCTTTGGAAATCTTCTTTGAAGTAATCTCCTTGATCGGTTCATGTTGACTTAGACCGATCACGGTGTACCGATAGACCCGTACAGTACAAAAATATGTATAAATATAAAAAGTTTAAAATCTAGATTGTTTAGTAGTAAATCATGTGGTTATACTTCTATTATTTTATTATTATTGCAATTATGAAAAATATGTGTTATTAATTATGATAATTAATGTATATTTTAGAATTTATCAAAATTCAGAGTGTAAAATATATTATGAATCTAATATATGTTTGTTTACGAGTGACAAAACAGGAGATAGGTTTAATTGTTAAAATCGTGTTGGTGGAGGGTTGTTCTAGTTGAGAGATTTTTATTTACGTAGATTGAAAATTTATTAATCTATATTATTTTTACTTACATTAGTATTATAAAGAAGTTCATTATATATTTTGAATATAATACAATGAATATAAGTTTACATCTTTAATTAATAAAATTATCAAACGAGGGTTGAGACATAGTATCAGTTATGAGATAGAGTTGAAAATTTCCTCCATAAGATATATCAAAATCTTTTTATGTTGATATGTGATTTTTATCATAATCATTTTTAAGAACTTTCTTTTATTGTCCTTCTCTTGTTTATGAGGGCAAAAGGTGTTTCATTTTTTTTTTTTTTTTTTTTTTATATATATTTTTTTTTTTTTTTTTTTTGTGATTTTTTTTTTGTAAAGACTTATCAGAATCACATGAATATAGTTATCATTTCCTTTTCCATGTCTCAACATATATTTTTCTCTTTTGTTGTGCAGAACTAAATCTAAGAAATTAACTTATACATGAAATATTATTATAATAACTTGTTGAATGTTGGTTTGTGTATATGACGAAGAATATTTTATAAGAATATTCTTTCAAGGATCTTATTAGTAGTAATAAGAGTGATCATGTTACATTTGTTTCCTTTATTTAAGTCTCTCATAATTGTTAAATCATCTGTTTTTGCATGATAAATTATTTTAGCATGTAATACTTAAACATTAACAAACATATAAACATGTAATAATGTTTTTTTATAGTAAAGTATATATATATATATATATATATATATATATATATATATATATATATTTATATATGAGAGCACTTAGGTGCTCCAATCTATATACAAAATTATGTACAATGTTTTTCAAACAAATTATCTCCATGATATAAGATAATACTTTACATTTGTAATCCAAATACTTCTTTCCTATATATTCCAATCCTCACAATTATATTCACAATTCATAACAAATTAATCAAACAAACTATCTTCCTACATAATGTGCTTACTTGAAAATGACCATTGTCTTGTGCTATGTCCATGTAATACTTATGTCTAACAATGTTTTATCAATATCATCTAACTGAATATGATCTTAGAAGACCAAATCTCAACACTACTAATATTAACTAAAGTTCGGTTCAATACGATGTTAATTATTGTTAATATTAAAAATATATTAAAATTCAAAATCAGGAATCAAAGTATAATGAATAAATTGAAGGTACTGAAAAAGTTATAAATCTTTTTAAAAAACGCTTTTACTAAAGAAAATTAAGGGTGTAAAAAGAGGCCAGCCCGACCTGTTTTGGCCCGTCCGCCTTTGATCCACCAAAAACAGGTTGGGTCGGGCTGGCCCGTCATAGCAAAATAGGTTGAATTCTGTAATCCATCCCACCTCAGGGTGGGCTAGTGGGTTGGCGAGCTACTTTTTTTTTTAATTTTCTTTTAACTTTTTTAAAATTTTTGTTTATAAATTTTTTTACATAGATAAATTATTTTATAAAAAAAAGGGTTGACGGATCAGGACGGGTTGACCTGCCTTTGGCCCGCCATAGCGAAATCGACAGACTGGACCATGACGAACTGACTGGTTACAAACTTCAACCTAACTCGTCCTTTGTTTGGTGGACTGGCAACCTAATCCAACGGGTCTGACCCGCTTTGACACTCTAAAAAAACAACCTAGAAACTCTTTGTTGAATAATAACTTTTAAAAGTACTTTTATTTAAATAATTATTTTAATCCATAAAGGGAGATAGTCATTTTTTAACAATATCATAACGTAATTTAAACTTTGATTGACTAATTATTTATAAAACAAAACGTACAAAATAAAAAAAATTGTTAAAATATATGTAATATTTATAGTATTTTCTAATACTTCCCGTTAAAGAATATAGTTCGGTGTCTTTTAAGTTCAGTTTTAAAATATAATTTATAGGAATTTTGTTTAGCCAATTTGATTTCATCAAGTAAAACTATGCCGACAAAAATAATGACACTTTTTATATAATTTGCTTAGTCATCTCAAATTTTGTTTAGTTGTTTGCATTTTAGATAGCTAAAATTATTCCTTACATTAAAAATTAAAATTTTTACTTATAATAACATTCTATCAAGTGTTTTAGTGAATATTTAGTCACTCAATTAACGTAAGTTTTTAAATTTTATAGTTTCAGAATTTGTTCAATGAATTTAAGGCATTGATATTCAAAATTTTATTATTTTTCATTTAGCCAATTAACCTTTGCATGTTAAACATAAATAAATAGGTTTATTTTCTCATTTGGTATAAAATAGTTTTGAGAGAAAAATAAAGTTTTTTCTACTCAAGACAACAATTACAATTTCTTTCTTATTTCATCTTACCTTGCACCATCGTTCTCTATTCTCTTTTTCCTCAACTTTTATAATTAAATTTTCATCCTCTCACCCATAGATATATGTTTTTCTGGAGCTTATGTGAGTTATTGGAATAACTATTCTTTTATAATATTTAATTTCTTCATTTTTATTCAATATAAAACTTTTAACTTGTATTTAAACTTCTAACTATTCTTTTAAGTGTAAATTGAGTTTTTATCAAAACATTTTGACAAAGGGACAAATTAGTCCCACCAATTTATTTCAAAACACGTCTCCTTTATTTTCATTATTTATAATCAATGTTCAGTTTTATAACAATAAAACATGTTTATCTGTATTTAAATTAGACATTAAAATAAACATAACTCTAAAAACATTAGAAAATTTATATCACAAAAATGAAGGATATATCTTCTTGATGTTTATATGATGACAAATAATTAATAAATTTTAAAGTATTAGTATAATTGAGATGTCAAATTCGTAATAATATCTAATATGGTTTTATTTAAACTAAATAGCATGTACTAACAAGTATTCAATAACATATTTTACTATCATGAATTATATCAGTTTGTTAACATTGAAAGTTTTTTTTTTTTTACTTTATTCCTTTAAAATTGTAGACCTTAAAATAAATTATGATAATATTATTTATTTAGTAAATCTCATATAACATTATGTATTTAAAAGAAAAAGCCAAATCTACAAGTAGATGGGTGTGAAACAAATTTAAAGTTTTAGAGGCAACTTCTTGAGATACCTAGTTTATTTTTTATTTTAAATTTTTATACTATTATTTGATCTATGTATATAAAACCATTCAATTATATAAAACTTTTATTTGTAGTAGTCTTCTATTAGAATTTTGAATTGTTTTATTTATCTGTCTTTAGTACCTTTTAATTAAAAATAAGATTTTATTTGAAATAACTTAAATTAATACTTAATGTAAACATTTATTTGATAAATAATCAACACGGAACTTCAACTTTAACCTGCAAGAAAAATGCGAAAAAGATACTTTGATATTTTGTCCATATGAATTGCTACAAAAGTTGTCCGAGAGAATCATACATTAAAAACAGAAAATAAGTTAGTGAATAGAACATTATTATGCATTTTTGTTTTATTTTTGGCACTTTTGCTTTCAGATAAATAACAAGTATATATTATATAAAAACATATCTAATATTTCATGTTTTTATAAATAATTAAGGTATTACCTTCTTTCAATAATTCGCAATGCGTATAAAATGGTTGAACATTTTGTTAACAATTTCAGTGGTATAAAATTCAAAACACGAAGAAGCTGAAGAGTTAATTCAATTTTCAATAAGGCATTCTGGGTAAAATTTAACAAAAATAGTTTAATTATATTATCCACGGAGATTAAAATGTTAAAATGATTTAATTAAGAATTCCAAGTTAAAAAGGTAAAAAAGAAAGTTAGTATTCCATTAATTTTATTTATAAATTTTATTAAGGTTTTGGTGTTGTGTTGGTCGTTTGAGGAGTCTAGATTTTTTATTAATTTTTTGAATGTTGTTATTTGTTTAATATTAAAATTATACTGTATTAATATTTTAAATAAATTTTTAATATATTTTAAAACAATAAAATTTATGATAATTAGTATATTATGAAATTACAGTAAAAAATAATAGAATAAAGAAAAGAATCCAAATTCTAGTTTGAGGGTAAAGGTGATAATATCGATGAAAAAAGTGAATGCATGCATATGGGTAGCCCAGAAATTTCACAGCTCACATGTTTTGAACTGATGCATAGCAGAAGATGCTTCAAACCATAGGCTTAAATTGCTGTGCCCTGTGCCAGTTTTGTAAATATCAAAGTGTATGAGTTTGTCATTTCCCACACTTTGCATGCAATGCTATAAGTCAGCCAGAATGCTAAGGAAACCTACAATTTTTCATATTGAAACTCACAAAACTTATAAATCTTCACGAAAAATGTTTTTATTCAAGGACCAAATTTTCAGTGTAATTTAATAGTGCTGTTTTTTTTTATATTTATTATGTGAGAGAGAAATTTATAATTAAAGAGTATTAATTTTAATTTCACGTTATTTTTATGTAATATTTTTGTTCAAACAATAAACTCTTAATATTGGAGATAAAACTTCGTCCGATAACGATATGAATAAATATCTAATAAACTGAAAAACACGAGAAAATCTACGCACCTTACTTTATATTATGATTTAAAAAATATATTTAATTAAAATTAATATAACTTAAAGAAAATGCCAAATGATACAAAAGTGGGATAGAGAAACATAGAAGATATCGAAACGGAATAAAAAGGTGGTGTGAACGGGATTCATGTTGGTGAGTAGTTCATTATGTTTTTAGTAAAAGAAATAATGTTTTAACGATTTACTTTTTATATAATTAAATATTTTTTTAATCTCTTAATTTTGAGATGAAATTAAAATTTGTTTTCTTTCAAAATTTTAACATTTTAGTTAAAAAGAATTATATGATTAATATTTTGGTTTTGACACTTTAAAATTTAATAAATATAGTTCTTTTAGTTTTATTATGTTAAAATTTTTGGACGTTTTAGATCATAAAATGTGTTTAATATATAAAAAAAATTTTAATTTAATTTAATTAAAATAATATTCATTCATTTTTAGTATGGATCAAAATATATTATAATCTTGAAAATAAACAAATTTTAATTTTATGTTAAAGAATTAAAAAGATATTTAATTTTTCATGTTAATAAATTGAAAACATATTTAATTTTTCATGTTAAAGAATTGAAAATATATTTAATTTTTCATGTTAAAGAATTAAAAATATATTTAATTTTTTATATATAGTTGATTAATAATGTTTTTATAGTAATATTGAAGTTAATTAATGGTATTTTAATAAGTAATTAAATAATTGTTAACTTATCGTGGTAAATAAGTGACTGTTTTAACAATTCACAGTCACAAAAATAAGTAACACTACCACATAAGAATATCAGAAACAGAGGTGACAGATGGATGTGGCTTAAGGTGACATGCAAGGAAAAACAGTGGAATAACATCATCAATTGTTCGGTTTCAAAAATTGATCGCTCTGTTCCAAAGAGGTTACATCATCACTCTTCCCAACACACCTTCATCGTCATCTTCTTTTCTCTCACCATGACCCCTTCTGTCAATAACCACACAACTGAAATTGAGTTCACTCATCATCGTCAAGGCGAAGAAGAAGAGGTACCACATTTGCATGCAGATTCAGCTCTTCCTATGCCCAACAACACCACAATGCAGGTGCATGCAGATCAAAAGAGTATCACCAACAAGAGGTACATGCCCCTTCTCGTCATCAACTATCTCTGTATCTTTGTGGGTTCTCTTTCTGCAAGTTTGCTCTCTAAGTATTACTTCATCCACAAAGGTTCTAGCATTTGGGTTTCAACCTGGGTTCAAACCGCAGGTTTTCCTCTCTTGATCATCCCAATTTCTGTCCCTTATCTCTTTAATCTCACAAAAAGGGTTCCCTTCACTGATTTCACTCCGAGAATGTTAGTTCTCTCGGTTTCAATCGGTGTTATGTTAGGATTCAACAACCTTTTCTTCTCGTGGGGAAATTCGTATCTTCCCATTTCAACCTCCGCGCTTCTCCTATCTTCCCAACTTGTTTTCAACCTTCTCTTCTCTGTCATCATCGTGAAGCAAAAACTAACCTTTTCAAACGTTAACTGTGTGATCCTTCTCACCCTGAGCTCCATCCTCCTAGCCCTGGACTCGAGCCACGAGACACCAAAGGGGATCACACGGAAGCACTACTTCTTTGGATTCTTCTGCACCATAGCCGCAGGCCTGATGTTCGCGTTCTACCTTCCTCTGATGGAGAAGATCTACAAGAGGGTGAACTGCTACGAAATGGTGATGGAAATGCAGCTTGTGATGGAGTTGGCAGCAACAGCACTGGCCACAATCGGCATGGCGTGTGGGGGTGGATTCGCAAAGATGAGGGTGGAAAGTAGAATGGTGTTTGACAAGGGAAGCGTGGTTTACTGGGTGACAGTGATGGGAAATGTGGTGACTTGGCAGCTATGTTTCATGGGAACCGCAGGAATGGTGTTCTTGACATGTTCTCTGACAGGGGGCATTTGCATGACAGCGTTGTTGTCCATGAATGTGTTGGGAGGAGTTGTCGTCTACAAAGATGCATTCGGTGGTTTCAAAGCCATCTCCACTGTTCTCTGCATTTGGGGGTTCCTCTCTTATGTCTATGGCATCTACAAACTCAATCAAAAGGACCAACACAAGGCTCTCACCGGGAACAAGAACAAGAACGACGTCGTCAACATTGTGGCTTACTGAACTATGTTTTTTTTTTTTCGTTTGTGTGATGTAGTTTGTCGTGTCATCTTCCACGAGTGTCGATTATTAAGTATCAGTTTTATGTTTTCAGAACGTTGTTGCTTGTATAAATTTACTCTTCAGTTTATGAGTGGTTTTAATGTATTAGCAGAAGTTTATTTGCGTTCATAAATATCTTCACATAAATTTTATTAACTGGTATTGATGGAAAAAAAAAAATAACGCGAGAATCATATCCTATCCTAGAATAGTAAGATCATCAAGAACTAATAATAGAGAAGATCAACAAGGATATAACTTCAAATCTCCAAAAAAAATGGGGTAAAAAATGGGTTAAATATGTTTTTTTTTGTCTTCCCTCGACATTTTAGACTAATTTAGTCCTTAAATTTTAGAAATACGTGTATTTAATCATTTTAACCAAATTTTTTTTAAATTTATTTGACATTTTAAACGTATCTCATGATACTATTTGAGTTGTTTATATCGTTTAACTCATTTCGGCTTCAATGTTTACTTAGAAACGTGTTTAAAACATTAAATAAATTTAACAAAATTTAATTAAAAGAACTAAATTCACCCACTAAATTGGTCAAAAATTTCAAAGATTCAAAGATAGACTAATTTCAAGTTTTATCAAAAGTTAAGGGACAAAAAATATATTTAATTCAAAATAAATCATGACCTTTATTATTGTGTAAAAATTTTGACAATGCATACAACTCTCTAATACTTTTTCATCTCATATATAGTTATTATTACGTGAAAAAAGAATTTTAGAGGAAATTTGTGAACACTCACAACTATTTAAAATGGTTTGAAAATGTTGTTGTTTTATGAAGTGCAACATGGCATTTAAGTTGATCTAGACAAACTTGAAACTTATTCAAGGTATTGCTATTTTGGACACATATTTCTGGAAGAGAAGCTCAATTTAGGAATTGTTGGATATAAGGGGATGGTTGTTTCAAAGAGGATTTAAAACTTATTTTGTGACTTTATGTGAGAAAAAAGATTTCTAGGATCTTATCGAAATAATTACGTATATACTATGTGCAGCTATATATGAGAGCAATTTTTGTATCTTTTAGATGCATTCCAAGTTCCAACCTTTTTAAGATAGTTTTCTCTCTATACACAAATATGACACTCCTTCCTTTTTTATGCATTGTTTCCCAAATTTTGTTTCTATGTTAGTTTTTGTCTTCACAAGTCCATTTCTCTTATGAGCATCATTCGTTAATATCTTAGAAAGTTATCTTATATTAATATGATTTGATAAAAATCAAATGATCATTTTTGTTAAAAAATTGAACTTTTATAATGCTTGATATTGTTCGGTATATATTACTTACTTTTAATTAGGGATGTTAAAGTGAATCAGCTCGACCTAATTTATTTTTGGCAGACCACAAACAAATCGGATTAAAACGATCCATTTTGTCACTCTTATTTTCAACTCATTGCTAATTATTCAAACACTATTTATTTTGTGTATATCAGGAGATAAATATTTGGGAGGTGTATAGTTTAATTTATCAAATCTTACTGTATCATAGTTTGGTGCCAATATATAATTTTAAACAACATTTTGGATAATCACGCTTTCTATTCATTCGTTACAATTAAAATTTATTTAGACTTCCAAAACAAAAGTTCGTTTTTCTATTATGAAAAGTACACATCAGTCAAAAACTAAAAAATGTTGCTCGTCACTGGTATTGTATAATTTTATATTGTGATTAAAAGTATCAGATTTATTATAAGCTAGCTTATAGGTGTTAGTAGGTGAAAAACTGGTTGGTGGTTGATAAGTTAATAGTTAAAGTTAGATCATAATTTATTGCAGTTATAAATTTCGAATTTATTAACTTAATAAAACTGGTTAACAAAAATAATTTTCAAGTTTTTGATATATGAATAAAATTATATGATTATGTAATTACAAATTCAAATTAAAAAAATTTGTATTAAAATGTCAAGTATTTTTTTTATTTCTTTTTAGATGTATATTTTTTTTTATCTCTACACATAATTTTATTTAAATTAAATTATTTAATGAATATTAATTGAATTAATTATTTATTTATTTTTAAAAATGAAAATAATTAAATAAAGTAATAATTAAGTTATTGATTTTACCAAACACGATATAAATTTCGGATTGATCTATGTCCATAATTGACAGATTCATTATAATTAATAAAAATCTTTCAATTATATACACACATATTACTATCACGTTTTCTTTTTTATATACTAAATTGAAAGATCAAATTTTGTTCCAAAGTTCGAACTCAAATTCATTCCGACCACTTAATGTTAATATAAATAATTTCATAATTTAATAATTTAATGCACTAATATTAATAAATAAATTAATCCATCCCGTGCTTGCCCTCCCGAAATGATATTTATCTTATATTTTAATGCTACTCTTTATTTGGATAGTGTGATTTAGTTTTAATTTCCCTTAATTAATTATGTTTATTAATTTTAAAATTAAACAAATTTGTCAGAATTCTTTTACTACGTACAAGCCTCTTCAACTCTTAGTTTTAAATATAAATACATAGTTTTATGCACAATTTAGTAAATAAACAAATTTAAAAACCAAAATTCAGTAAAGATTTAGTGTCTTCATAAGACAACATTGTAAGTTGAAGAAATAAATAATAAAAATTGATGTGGTGATTTTATGGATTATGTGATGATTAGGCCTGATTCAGAATCTAATATTCATTACATATTTTTCGATCACAGTTCCTTCACCGAACCAGTAGCATTGACATTGAGATTTGAAAAAAGAAAATCTCTTGGGTGAATGAAACTACTCCATCTCATAAGATTCACAACCAATAATTTGTTCCTCTAAACTATCTTCAATGGAACTGCTCCATCTTCTAAGATCCAAACCCATTATTTCCTCATCTAAACTATGTTTAGTGGCAACAGAATGCTCTCATGGGCTTTTCTTCCTGCACCCCATTAAATGCAGTACTCCCATTCTACCCAAAAAGTCAAATATATTAAAAACCTTATTTTTTTATAAGTGGGGCTTCGTGTAGGGATGATAAAGCGGACCAGTTCGACTCATTACGGCACACCTTGCATTTTGACCCGCAAAATGTGAGTCAGGCTGACTTGTCCCGCAATTCAAAAATAGATTTACTTTTTTTGTTTGTACCACCTCGCGAGTTGATTTATATTTATAATGAGCAAAATAAAATTTTGTTTGTTTTTCCATAATAATTGAGATTTATTTTTTATTGAAATAATTCCAATCAGTTAATCAAAGACAACCAACAATAACAACGAAGTTTATACATAAAGTATAATAGCAATACATCACCTTACAATTTTGTTAACCTAAAATTGCATAAAAAATATATCTTATATTCAATAATAATAATAATAATAATAATAATAATAATATTATTATTATTATTATTATTAACTTCCAAAAACAGATAAATGATGTAAAAATTAAAAAAAGAAAATATTTATTTTTTTAAATGGACCAACAACCCAGTCCATCTGTCCCACTTTTAGCTTATGAGGGACGGGTCTATAGAGATCAACATCTCAACCTGTCCCGCGTTTTTTCTACAAGTCAGTCCATCCAAAATTGTCACCCATAACTCCCTGCACCATTTTCTATGGCTCCACAATTTATATGGTATTCTTTCCTTTTTCTCACTTAATTTTTTTTTTCAGAAAACACTCAATTCAAAATATTAAAAAAAAAAATTAAAGTAAATATTTCTGAAAATATTTTCAATTCAAAAATACCGTTAAAAACATCCGATATGTCAAATTGGATGTTTATAAAGATATTTCCAAATTGGAAAATACCTTTTAAAATATCTAATATATAAATATTTTTATACTTTCCGAATTAATTATTATTTTACAGATTCAAAAACATCTTTCAAAATACAAAAACTAAAATATACTTAAAAAAGTGTGCAGAAATTTTTATTAATGAGGGGTAGTTGAAGGATTACATGTTTTATGGGGTACAGGAAGAAAAAGGGTGGGAGAAGAAAAACCTTACACTCATTGGAGTGAAGTCAAATAAAATAAGATATAATTTTCATGTTTTTAAATTTTAAAGCTTAATTAATTATCTTTCTTTGAAGGACAAAGTATTTTATCTAGTTCAAATTAAATACGTTGATAAAAAATAAGTTGTGTAAGAAATGAGCTTGACTATGAAGACATGGGCTTGAGTAGACAGAAAAAACAAATGGGCCGTGACAGAAGAGCCCAAAGAGGCCCATCAATGTATCGTTTTGGCGGGAAGACGTTGTTCCCGGTCATTTACTTCCCGCCAGAGCACACACTCATTAGTAAGAAACTGTACAAGAGAATTGAGATTTCAAAAGACAAAAGAGTTTAGGGTTCGGAGTTCTCAGTAAGAGGCAGAGAAAGCAGAACAATCGACAATGGAAGCGTTCAGTGGGTTCGCAGTGGACGAGAAAGCCGTTACGGTTGAGAACGCTTTTTTGGATTTTCTCAAAAGGTTCCCTTCTTCTTCGCTTTTGTCTTCTGATTCTTTCTTCTTCATTTCGAATGGAAATTACTAACTCTGCTGCTTGTTTGATCGGAATCAACAGTTTCAAATCTAGCCAACGGAACGAGCTTCAATACGAAGCGGAGATTGAAGTGATGAGAGTCAACGAATCCAACACTATGTTCATCGATTTCTCACATGTCGTCAGATTCAGCGACCTCCTCCAGCAGACTATCTCTGATGAATATTTGAGGTTTTTATTCCTGTCTTGAGACTTTGAAATGTTTTATGATTTGGGACGCTGAGATTAGGAGCTACAACATTTTCTTAACATTTCGCGGCACTGAGATATGCTTTTTGTAGATATGAACCTTATTTGAGGAATGCTTGCAAGAGATTTGTTATGGAACTCAAGCCGTCAGTTGTATCCGACGATGGCCCTAACAAGGACATCAATGTTGCTTTTTACAATATTGCCGTTATTAAGCGGTCTGTGAATTCTTGTTCCAGCTTTTTATGTTAATTGTTTTTAGTTTGTTGGTTGTGTCGAATTTTAACTTAAATTGAAGGCTCTGGTGTTTCAATTTGGTAGAGTTTGAGTGAGCACATATGAAAATAATTCCGTGCATTTTGTTCACCGCTAAGCTTACCCTTTTGCAGGTTAAGGGAATTGGGTACATCGGAAATTGGGAGACTTGTATCCGTTACAGGAGTGGTGACGAGGACAAGTGAGGTTCGACCTGAACTTCTCCAGGGGACTTTCAAGTGCTTGGAATGCGGTGGTGTTATAAAGAATGTTGAACAGCAATTCAAGTATACCGAGGTGGTTAACACAATATTATGTTTAATTTTGATTGTTGTCATGTTTTATCATTATCATGTTATGTTCATGTATGTATTTTATTATTTATTATCTTTTATTTGCTGGGTGTATTGGTTGCAAATTTTGCTATTCCAATTTTGATGTTATGCCATACCGCAGCCAACAATCTGTACAAATGCCACCTGTAACAATCGAACAAGGTGGGTATTGCTTCGGCAGGAGAGCAAATTTGCTGATTGGCAGAGGGTCAGGATGCAGGAGACATCCAAAGAGATACCTGCGGGCTCTCTTCCTAGGTCATTGGATGTTATTCTTCGTCATGAGATCGTGGAACAGGCCAGGGCTGGTGACACGTGAGATTTCTCTTGCCCCAAATTTCCTTGAACTAGTCAAAGTATAGTGGCCCTTTCGATTGCCTGAACTTGAATAACAGAATAATCGATCCCATTCTGGCTGTCTGTAGGGTGATTTTCACAGGTACAGTAGTTGTCATACCTGACATAATGGCATTGGCATCTCCTGGAGAGAGATCAGAGTGTCGTCGTGAACGCAAGGGTCCTACCGCTGGAAATGAAGGTGTCAGTGGCCTTAAGGCCCTGGGAGTCAGAGACCTCTCCTATCGTCTAGCGTTTATTGCTAACTCTGTTCAGGTTGGTTATTTGTCAATGTTCATGTCATGTTCATGTGATCTGATTGATTTTGTAACGGATGTTATTTTTGAATGATTTCATTCAGATTTGTGATGGAAGAAGAGAAATAGACATCAGGAATAGAAAGAAGGATGTCGATGAAGATGACCAACAGTTTACTGTAAGTTTCATGATGCACTCTATCTATATCCATTATAATATCATCTTTTGGTTTAGATTCTACATTATAAGCTTTTGGGACCTGTGTCACCTCTATTATGAAACTTGACGAATATTCATGTTGATGTAAGGGCTGTGTTTTTGCTTTAATCATTGACTGAATATCATTGCTGTTGTCATTTATTTTAATCAATTTAGGAATTTTAGGTTGATTGCTTTTCTGCCTATCTTTTATTTGAAAAAAACGTAATTAACCCGATATTTATTTTCCTGGGTGATTTAACAGACACAGGAACTGGATGAAATTCAACGAATGAGGAATACTCCTGATTTTTTCAACAAACTAGTTGAAAGCGTTGCTCCAACTGTGTTTGGTCATCCAGATATAAAGAGAGCTATCCTTCTTATGCTCATGAGTGGTGTTCACAAATTTACTCATGAAGGCATCAACCTCAGAGGAGACATAAATGTTTGCGTTGTTGGAGATCCCAGCTGTGCAAAATCTCAATTTCTTAAGTAATCCTCTCTTTTTTCTTTTGTTGGTTCCTTTATACTGGTTTGTGCAACGTGAATGGTTATGTATGCTATTTTATCGTTGTAGGTATACTTCAGGCATAGTGCCAAGATCTGTATATACATCTGGGAAATCCTCATCTGCTGCTGGCTTGACTGCAACTGTTGCGAAGGAACCAGAAACTGGGGAGTTTTGTATTGAGGTCAATAATCTTCCGCTTTTGTATTTGTTGGAAATGTAAAGTTTAGTTGCACTATCAATTACGGCAGCTGGATTATTTCTAAGTACCTAAAAATCTGTTAAACTTTAAGTTTTCGTTATCTGTGTATAACTGACATTTTTCTATGATTTAGTGAAATTTAATTTTAAATATGCAATGCATTTCCTAGTTTGAGTTGCATTAAACAAGAGCTGTATTTGTTTATACTACGTGTTAAAGCATATTACAGTAATAGAAACTGCTTTAGACTGAATTACTCCCTGGAAAAAAAGTAATGAAGAAATAATAAAATGTGTTACATAAACGCATTGAACTAAGTCAGAACCTGTATGGATTGTGAGTTCCAGTAATGCGAAATTGTTTGCATGATGTTGCAATGCGAATTTTTCATTTAAAAACGACAACTGATACTTAGAGTAGCTTAGAAACTATTTATGAAACTAGAAATTTTCAATATTTTACAACTCAGTGTAGCATAGAACTATTTATCAACCGTGACTAGAAGGTACTTTATGAAATCGAGTGCTACAGAACAGAATGTAGGGTTTCAACATGCTTGGTTGTTGCAAAATCATCATTATGTGATTTGCACGATATTTGCCTGACTACTTGATTTTTATATCGATAAATTCTTGTTTCAGGCTGGTGCTTTGATGCTTGCTGACAATGGCATCTGCTGCATTGATGAATTTGACAAGATGGACATCAAAGATCAGGTAAGGCATATTCTTTTTTACTTGCATTACGTGCCTTGCTCGTGGAGTGACTAGTGTCTCATTTGATTGGATTGTAGGTTGCCATTCACGAGGCCATGGAACAACAGACTATTAGTATCACAAAAGCAGGAATACAAGCAACACTTAATGCTCGTACGTCCATTCTTGCCGCTGCCAATCCTGCAGGGGGACGCTATGATAAATCTAAACCACTTAAGGTAAGATGTTCCAATACCCAGTCATGGTCATGGATCACCGCGCCTTTATATACAACTCGGCCTAACTGTTTTATTTTTTCCTTTTCTCTTTTTCAGTACAATGTGGCCCTTCCACCGGCTATACTTTCGAGGTTCGATCTCGTATATGTTATGATAGATGATCCAGATGATCAGACAGATTATCACATTGCACATCATATTGTGAGAGTTCATCAAAAGCGAGAAGCTGCTCTTGCTCCAGCATTCACTACAGCAGAACTGAAGCGTTATATAGCATATGCAAAAACTCTTAAACCAAAGGTTAAGGTCTACTTTGGAGTGCTTCTCTTGATGAGGATAACTTTTTGCGTTTGTGCACCTTTCTTATTATTTAGCCTTATTAATGCAGCTCACGTCAGATGCCAGAAAACTACTGGTAGAATCTTATGTTGCGCTTCGTAGAGGTGATACAAATCCAGGGAGTAGGGTTGCTTATCGTATGACAGTTAGGCAATTGGAAGCATTAATCAGGCTGTCAGAGGCCATCGCACGGTGTCATTTGGACAATCAGGTTCTTCAAATTTCAGAGGCTTATTGTCAATATTCACTGATTTCATATTTTCTGTTTGGTCTAAAGAAGCTTTTGGTATCAGGTACAACCTCGCCATGTTCGTCTAGCAGTTAAACTGCTGAAAACTTCTATTATAAGGTAAGAATTTTATTTCACGCTTACCTTTTGCAGTTTTTATTTTGGGACCTAGCTTTCGGTTATAATTGCATTTTACTTTACTCTGCAGTGTGGAGTCGAGTGAGATCGATCTGTCTGAGTTTCAAGAAGAAAATCAGAATGCCGGGGCAGCTGGTGGTGGTGGAAATGATAATAATGGAGATGCTAATGACGCAAGAGGTGATGGAAATGATAATAGAGATGCTAATGATGGTAAGCTGCTGCTCACCAATTTTCCCTTGAATATCCTTACTTGATTAAGCTTAGTTATGCATTGGTTAATTATCCAGCAGGAAATCAAGCAGATGGATCTAACTCCCAGGGAACGAGACAAGCTGACCGAAAAGATGGTAAGGTGTCCCTATCCCATTTACCTTGAAATTATCTATTGATAAAGAAGTAGCTTAATTATGCATTGGTTTTATTATCTCCCAGGAAATCCAGCGGATGGGTCTAAACCCCAAGCGAAAAAACTCGTTATAAGTGATGAATATTTTCAAAGAGTAACCAGCGCCCTTATCATGCGTCTTAGGCAGCATGAAGAGGCTGCTATGCAAGGTGGTCCCTTCAAACCATCGCTTTTGTTATTTAATTCTGAAACACGAGAAAAGTTATATGTTAAATCAAATTAGCTTTTGGTTTAATGGATCGGACACTTGCATACTCTATCATGTTACACATCAAGATATTTTTATTGATTTTTTGTTTGGAATATTAGATGTCAAATGTTATTTATTGTTGTATTAAAGATGGAATTTCTATGGACTTCACAGGAAATGGTTTGGCTGGAATGAGACAAAAAGATTTGATTCAATGGTACGTAGACCAACAAAACGAGAGAAATAACTACAGTTCGATGGAGGAAGTGACAGCTGAAATTTCAAAAATTAAAGCTATTATAGAGGTATTATTTTGTTGAAAACTTTCCAGCACTATTAAAATTGTTATAATTTGTGAAGTTTTGGAAGAAATTTATTAAAACTGTAATCACATCATTGAGGTGGTGATAGTATTTTATTCTAGTATTACTTCTTTTCAAGAATTAAAAATATTATTGATGAGCATCTTAAATATACACTTGGTGGTGCAGAGTTTAATTCGCAGAGAAGGTCATTTGATAGTGGTAGATGATGGGCAAGAGGCGGCTGCCGAAGGAGGAGGCGCACCTAGAAACAACCGAATCTTAGCGGTGGCTCCCAATTATGTCGTGGATTGACAGTCTTAGAGAAAAAGAAATTAGAAATTACACACTTCCTATTTTCCATTCCTTATCTGATGGCTTTGTAGGTGATGGAAAACTGATTATGATGGTTCTTTATGATGTATTTGTATGTAGAATATGTGTTTATTATTCTTTTGGTCCTTCTCATCATATTTTTACTTTATACTCAACTATGTTCCCAAATCAGACACGTACCTACACATGTTGACCCACAGTTTCATCACTAGTTTTATTTTCTGTCCGTCTCAACTTATTGTAGCTGCCAATAATATCCATATTTAGTTATGTTACATTTTAGTATAAACAAAAGGTTTGTTCAATATAATTGATAAGGAAAAAAATAAAATAAAAAATGTCGACTAATATGTGTTAGAAGGATTAGCAACGATTTAACGTGGGCTAGATTTAAGTCTAATATAAGGCAGTTGACATGAAAAATCACCAAGTAAATCAAATTTTACATCAAACGTTATAAACTTTTGAAGCAAATACACATCGCATAAAAAGTTATGTAGTATAAAATTTAATTTTCACTAAGCGTTATCTATATTCTCGAATTAACCTAAAAATATAAAGATTTAATATAACTAATTTCATGTTAGACATACTTGTACGCCAACCAGCAGTTATATCATACCTTACCTAATCATCTATCTCATTTATTTTAGAAGCCTTGAATCAATTACAAAAATGAAGACTCAAAGATTATGAAAGCTGTACAATTATAAAAAATATATGTAATATTTTGATTGTTTCTTACAAAATATATTAACAAAATTTCAAACCACTCATTTTATACATTGTTGACAATGTCTTGATACAGCTTGAAACTTAAAAGTACCCTTCTAACACTAAAATCCGTTTCACAAATAAATTCACGCATACAAAAGTTTACTTAAACCAAATTACAAGTATTTTAATCTCGTTTAATCGAAATATATTCCAAAAATATATATGAAAGAGTATTTATTGATATTCCCCTTTTCCAAAATGGAAGAGGGTAGGGTATATCTACATCGAGGGTTTGTAGACCCCACAAGTGATAAGTTTAGAATTTGAGTTTATCCACACACAAAGCATTACAAGGTTATTAGCAATTGATTTGTTTATATTGTAAACGGAAAAGCGTTTGAACATAAGAAAATGGAAGTGATTGCAGAGTGGCAGTAGCATACCAGCGAAGCCATGTGCCAAGTTTCAGTTGAGAACCCAAATTAAACAGAAACGCATTTTTGTCGTCGACAATACCCAACGCAGATGATAAAGCCAAATTATGAGTTACAGATCAGCATGGTGGGTTTTAAAATCTATAAAATCAATAAAATGATAGATAAGATAAATACAAAACGGAAGGGACCCTCTTCTGATATTTGCCACCTATGGAATAAGTTTAGTGCCAACTGTCACTTCCCCCCACAAAACCTCCCTTCCCTTTTATACCCCTCTCCCACCCCACACAATTACCATCAACACCTTCTCCATCAAGCACATTAATCATATCTCCAAGACCTAACTCTCATACACTTATGCTGTCTTTACCACTTTACCCTTCCTTCATCTTTGACGTTAACGTCTCATACCTGTTGCATGGACCGACAAAGGTGGCTACCCAGTCATTTGAGCAGCACACTTTTGCTGGCATGAATGGGCAAGAGGTCATGCATGTAATTACCTTCCATTTTCAAGGTTCTTTTCTGCTGCATTCGCCCCTCACTGTCTTCACAGTAACACATACTTATCATCATTTATATATGCGTGTTGATTTCGAAGGACAAGTGGCTGCAACACTTGCATTCATACCTACTTTCATCACTTAACTTTAAGGACCTTCAAAACACAACATGGGGTATTGGAAGTCCAAGGTTCTTCCCAAGATCAAGAAGGTTTTTGAGAAGAATACCTCCAAGAAAGCTGCTGCTGCTGAGGCCACCAAGTCCTTCGATGACTCTAAGGTTTCAAACTCTTCTCAACTTTCTTCACTCTCTTTTTTGCTTCAACTTTTTTAATTTTTCGTGTTTGGTTTGTAGGAGGAATACAACAAAGCCTTTGAAGAAAACAAGACCGAACTTCAAACCAAAGTGGTTGAAATATATGAGGCTTCACCAACTGAAATCAAGGTGAGAACTCATACATATATGTAATAGAAGAAATAAAGAGCCAAACCATGATTGATTTAAAACTTTTCTTTCTCCTTGTAGAGTTTGGTTAAAGAACGCAAAGAAGGAGGGCTGAAGAAGAACACCACAGAAGTTCACAAGTTCCTAGAAGAGCTTGTTAAAATTGGTAAAGTGATTTAAGTTTTTTGTTTATCAATTATTACCTGAAAGTTGTAACTGTGATCTCTGTTACTTATAAAAGGACTGTTTTTAACTGAGAGCTCCCGATAAAATTTCAGATTTCCCTGGATCAAAGGCAGCATCCGAAGCATCTTCTAAGTTTGGACCAGCCTTGGCTTCGAGCTCGGTTTTCTTTGTGTTTGAGAAGGTGTCAACTTTCGTTGTTACAGAAGAGAAAGAAGAGAAGGGTGAAGCCCCTTCTGCAGAAACTAAAACAGAAGTTGTCCAAGAGAGAGAGATAGTGGTTGAAGAGGAGAAAAAGGAAGATGAGAAAGCACAATTAGTAGAGACAAGTGGCGAGAAAAAGGTTGAAGAACGACCAGCTGAAGCTGCTACCAAAGAGGAAGAGAAACCCACTGAAGCAGCTGAGAAAGAAGAAGCACCAAAGCCTTGAAAAATTGGTACAGAAGAATAAGATGTAGCTGCTTCTTGAAGATGCAGCAGATATACGTGTACTCTTAGTTTGAATATACTCGAAACTGTCACATAGCATTCCCTTATTCTTTTATTCCTGTGTAAAATCGGTTTTGTGATGCTTAGTTTGATTTTGTTGCAGATTTGGTGATTAGTATGCATGTGAATGTTTTATGGTGAATTGTTTTGTAATTTTCACTTTCATTTCTCATTCAAGAAATTGTAATAATAATTTGGTTCATCCAACCCTTCCTATACCTATTTGTTGTTTCATTCAACAGTTGTCAGTGTTCCTCTATGATGGAAGTTCTGTTTGGCTGAGTTTATATTTATTTGTTTGTTGTTGTGTGTGTGAATTAACTGCTCTCGTCACCAATTCCTTAGAATTTACGAGTAAAGGCTCTGTTTTTATTTTTTTTTTCTGTAATATATATATATATATATATATATATATATATATATATATATATGAATGAATGTAGGATAATGGGACTTTAATATCAAAATTTTTTTACACACGGTTCAATATTCTTTATTATCTTTCATTTTTTTTTCAGAAATACAAAAATTAACTTTTCTTAAAACTATTTTATTTTTATAAAGGTTATCAAATGATCTCAAGGAATTCTTTTTATGTATGTACATAAGAATTACAATGGAAACGATTTTGGTATTTCATTCTTATTTTTAAAAGAAAAAAACTTATCTTTGTACTCGAATTCAAATTCAACATGTATGAATTTTTCCTTATTCTCATCGAGTAATGAATATGCACCTGTACATATACTCCCCCATACATGTTTCGATATTAACTAATTAATATTTATAAAATAATAAAAAATTAAAACATAATATTATCAAATATTCAATATCAAAAGATTAATTATCATTTCTTCAATATTAAATATTTAGAAAGAAATTATAATCATAAATATTTCAAATTAGAGTACCAAATAAAATTTTATGAGACTAAAATATTTATTAAATTTGTAAAGTTAATGAAACAAAGTATATAAAGTTTAAAAATTACAAAAAAAGAAACATATAATCAAATTTAAAAATATTTTAAATATCTCTTTTCTCTCATATTTTTTAAATTCTAATGAAATGTCTTTTTTTATACACTAATAAAAATTATAAAACACCACTTAAATGAAATCACACATAAAAAAAAGTTGAACTAATAATAATTGAAATTTATCACAAATCTTTGATCTTTTTAACTTTGATGTATGTTAGATGGTGATAAACAAGATTCACGACAATGATATTAAATTATTAATTTTATATTAAATGAATTTTTTTATACAATTTTAATGATAGAATTACACTTATAATAATGAGTTAGAAAGTAAAATATGATTATATTAAAACCATCAAAATAATATTTTATATGATAAAAATATATAATAAATAAAAATATTAAAAAGAAGTCAAATGTGTATATTAGAAACAACACACCCTTGAATGAAATTGCGCAAAGAAAAATAAATGTATAATTGATAAGATGAAAAATATCTTAAAATCTAAGTAAAATTTTCATACATCAAACTAGTCAAACTTTAGAAAGATAATAAAAATTGTTTTAACAAAACAAGAATGATTGTTCAAATGAAACAAAAATTAAGAATAAGAAAATAAAGAAGATAAAACATTTTATATTGCCTAATGATTTATGATATTGAACACTTAAATTGAGAGTTAAACATTTTCATGTAAAAAAAAAACAAGAAATAAAAATATTAAATAAAAGTAGAAATATTCAAATATAAGATATAAAAAATATTTAATTTACACATCATTTGAACATAACTTCATAATGGAAGGTTTTGATAGGAGAAAAAGTATCTTGGAGATGTGAATTGTGAATTGATTTCATGGTAAGTTAAACAATTATAAAAGAGAAAAAAATATGTAGCTAAGAGAAATATATATATATATATATATATATATATATATATATATATATATATATATATATATATATAGATAGATATATAGATAGAGTAGATTACCTAATAAACTATGTTAGTAATTTAAAGAGAGAGAGGGATGAGGGCAGGGATGGTTATTAGGGTTGGTAGGGGACGAATGTACATACCTGTCATTATCTCCACATCCAATTGAAAAAATCGAATATTATTTGTACCTAGTCGATGCGAAAATTTCCCGTCAAAATGGGGACGAGTTTGCATAATACTCAAACAAATTTATTAGTCATCCCTATATGTATCTTTTTAAAAGAAGAGGTTTTTGTACCATTAAAAGATGTGAGGTATTGAAAGAAATACTTGAAAAATCTTAAAAAGGAGTTGAAAAGGTTGAATAAAGAATAATTTTAATTCTATAAATGGATATAGATAACTAAATGCATTGAACCTAAAGGATGAAAATAGAAGTTGTTGCAAGGCCAAGATGTACCACTTGAATTCTCTTTTCCACCTTCTAACTTTTGCACGTGCTATCTGAAATCTTTCAAGTTGTTTTCAATGATACTTTGACACTGTAGTCAACAAGATATAAGAGATAGTAAAATATAGTAATTAATGAATTTGTTCTCATACCTTGTGAACAATGCCTTTTTTATATTATCTTTATAGGTCTTTACCTACATAAGTCTATGCTGAGTAGGTTTGACCTAGTTTAGATCGATTTAGGCCACCTTAATATCTAATAAAACACTTAACTCTTAATTAATTAACTTTATCTCCATTGATTGAAATAGCTTATGTGGACATGCCAAAACAATACTCTCTATATGGATATACCGAGATGAGGTTGTTTGATGATGACATCTTAGGTTCCATATTGTACAAAATCTACCTAATGGAGAGAAATATTAGTAGAATTTTGAAAATAGGAAAAAAAATAAATCTTTATACTACATAGCAAATCTAGAAATAAGTGTATAAAAGGAGACCCAATATAAAGTTCTTCTGTTCAATGATAAATTGGAGAAAAATCAACTTGTGCATTATACTAGATAAACATTAAGTTGCATCTCTTATATATCTTATGTTTCATCATACAACTCACTCTTACGAAAGGGACACACAACGCTTACAAATTAATTAGAACTAAAAACATAATCCTAACATAGAAAATGTAGATAGTAATTACCAATTCATTAGACTATCAACTCTTGGGCTTCATTAGGCTATCTACCCACATGACATTTATAATAAGATTGTCTAGGGAGGTTTCAACACACTAAGATCTACAACCTTATTGTTAGAAAATGAGTTTTTTCTAAAGTTATACTTTGTGGAAATTTTAGAAAACTTGGTTGTTAAGAAAACTTAGTAGTTATTTTTATAAAACTTGTTTATCAAGTTTTGAGGAAAAATAGACTTATATCTCTCTTATAAATAAGAGAGAAATTCGTTGTAGAAATATAACCCACTCCACTCAGATATTGTACTATACTCTTTGTCTCTCTTTTCTTCCTTATGCAGAAAAACTCTCTTCTCTTTTTTTTTTCTACAACCTTTATGTTTGTTGTTGATTTTACAACACTTAAATTTTGGAGAACCAACTCTGCATAGTGTATTGAATCTGAAAAGTATACTGAAACGTTTTGAACTAGTGCTAATTAGGATTGAAAATAAACTTCTATAAGAGCAAACTAGCAAGGGTGACAATGGAAAAAAGAGAAATACATATGATTGGTAGATGAGTCATAGAACAAAAAATGAAGTAAAAAATTTAGTAGATATTACTAATTTTCTTAACCAAGATGGAAGACAATGCTAGTCATCTTGTACTCTATATATTCATATGTAGTCTTGTTTTGCTTTAACAATTGATTGGGATTTCAAAGATCTTTGTGCAATGTTATCACATTGCACTTTATGCAACATTGACATACAACTTTTGGGAAAAAAAGGTTACAAAAATGTTGTGGTTTTGTATGGTCTCTTTTGTTTGCATATAAATAATATTATGTTTGGAAGAAAGGTACCAAATAATATGTTAATTTCTAACATTATCATTTTTAAATCATGGTCTTAACTAGGGATGGTAACGGTCGAGTCAGTGTAGAAAGTGTTTATTAACAATTTGATCTACAACAAAAAATTTTACCTGCTATCTGTTGCGCTATTTGCTTGGATATCCGTTTAAAAAATATCTGCAGGTTTTTTCAAGACCGACAAGTACCTGTCAATATCCACGAATATTTAAAAAAAAATATTTTATAAATTTTTAAATTAAAATTACAAAAAAATATATGAAATAAAATATAAATTAAATTTTAATTTTAGTTAAATTTAATCTAATAAAATATAAGTTAAATTTTAATTTTAATTAATTTTAAATTAATATATAATTAATTTTAGTTTTAATTTTTTGTAGTCACGTATACCCACAGGTACGGATAGTATGATATTCACACTTGACCCGTTTATAATCAGGTATTAAAGTACTTGTTACCCGCTACCTGCATATAATAATTAACACTATAATAGTGATAAATTTTAGTGACTAATAATTATTAATGACTGTAGTGACCAATTTATATATCAATTTACAAAACTAAAAATTATTGGTTATTAAAATAGTCATTATTATGAATAAAAAATTATAATTAGTCACTAAATTGGTCTTTAAAACTAGTTACCATGGTTTTGGCTATCAAAGAAAATTGATCCCTAAAAATTAGCTACCTAGGATTTGGCTATCAAAATGAATTAGTTTCTAAATTAATATCTAATTAATTAGTGATCAATTTAGTGACCAATTATAATTTTTTGTTTATAATAATGATTATTTTAGTAACTAATAATTTTTAATTTTGTAAATAGATATCTAAATTAGTCACTGTAGTGACTAAGTATTTTTGTTTCTATGATTGGTTTCTAATTGAAGATTTTCTTGTAGTGTAAATACATGCAGATATTAACTATCCATAGTAGATCTTATCTGTTGATACCTAGGGACACAAATATTTTTGCATTTCTACCTATTTGAAAATATGGGAGGACTTTCTCCTTTTAATTCTTTGAGTGGTCTTTTAACCCAATGTTTTTCTATAAAAGATTGTAGTTTTCTCATTTATGTGAAAAAAGTTTAGGTATCCTTTGTACCTACATCTATAACTATATATAAAGGGGATTCCCTCTTTTGTGTCCACATTTCATAATTCCAACTTTACCCTTTATAATTTAATTATTTATTAAATTTTTAAAAATTAACGGTTATTTTTATAAGTTTTT